>Ga0207847_100044_pt1 | contig 230933 bp, 190 predicted proteins | sample TtaePargueraPR_8_FD_187736 | JGI IMG/M metagenome (GOLD analysis project Ga0207847, IMG submission 187736) | Aerobic enrichment media microbial communities from Bioluminiscent Bay, La Parguera, Puerto Rico - Tt and E1 (SPAdes) | ecosystem: Environmental > Aquatic > Marine > Unclassified ... | reverse complement strand
TGGCCAAACGGGAGGCCTTTTTTTTAAAGAAAATCAAAACATTATGAGACACACCTTGAGTCTAAGGGCTCATTGTCTCAAAACCCCAACATCTCACTTCAAATATTTTTTAAATGCGTTTGCCCTGCACTTACACCGGAAAAACTTTGGAGATCATTATGGGTAAAATCGAGGGTAAAAAAGTTATGGCATCCTGGTTTGACCCAAAAACCGGGGAGTTTAGCAAAGTTGGAAAATTCAAAAATTCAGGTTCAATGAAATTTGATCCTCCCGGAGAAAAAATGGATGGAAACGATTGGGTGCTGGTGCTTGATGGAAAATAAGTCCTCCTTTAAATCATGCCAGGTGATAGGCATTCAGATATGGATCGATTCAATCGTCCTCGGCCCGATTATGATCTTGTCAGTGGTATTGCGAACTCGATGTAACTATGCCTTCAGTACCCCATTCATTGGCATACAATAAAAATCATTGTTACCGCACCCTGAAAAAATTGGAAGGAAAATTATCAGTAAAAAATATGATCTCAAGTAGGAATAAATGTTTTTGGTTTTCATTTTATTTAGTTTTTTTCACGGTGGTTATCGGATACTATAAAGGTATTTTTCCAACATAGTGTATCCATCTTCTGCCACTTTATTTCTATCAGAAGCATTATTAGGGTTCAATCCATTCTTTTTTTCCCATTTATCAGGCATTCCATCATGGTCAGTATCCTCAGGTGCATTAGAACTTTTAAGAATCGGCCAACCTCCTACATCATCTTGTGTATCAATAATCCCACAAGCTTTAGTGGTATCAGATACTATATGCTTATTTTTATAACTGCTACCCTCGAACGTTGCATAACCGCCACGAACTTCATTAACAATGCGTCTGTCAATTACATCTCTTTCAGGCAAAATTGCACCGGCATTTTTAAGAACAAGTTGATATGCTTCTTCAGCAGTTTGTTGATTTATGGGCATGGATGTCCAGGGTTTGTCCAGTTTGATTTTTTCAAAGGAAATTTCCGTTTGTACACCGCCATTCCAATTGTTTATCGAAACCTCTTCATTTTCTTCTACAATATTATCTGCTACATACCATTGTCCATAATCCGTTCCACTTCTAAAAGACGGATTGACAATGCGGAACGACACTTCCCCAGGTTGTGTGGCAGGCCCGGATTTGTAGTAATTGGCGACAATATTGAAAGTTGAGAAATTGAATTTAGGATTGCCTTTTTGTTGCTTCTCACCGCCATAGCAACTTTGAAAACCCCAGTTATAAATGACGTTGTTCCTATGATCGGTATATCCTGATCCGGATGCCATTCGTGGATTGCGACTTGAGTGATGGGCCAGCAGGTTGTGGTGATAAGTGCCATAATTCGATCCCCAGATGCCTCCAAATCCATGAGATCCTTTAATATGATTCGACTGAGCCATACTTTCGGAAATAATGCACCATTGAACCGTAATGCTATCGCAATGATAAATGGACATGGTTTCATCTACACTCCAACTTGCAGATATGTGGTCCAGAATAATATGTTTTGAATATCGACTAGAAATTGCATCGTAATCTCCGCCGGATTCGTCACCAAGCCTTACTCTGAGGTATTGGATAATGACATGATCAGCAGCAATGATGATCGGATTTTTTTTAACACAAATGCCATCACCTGGAGCTGTTTGTCCTGCAATGGTAACGAATGGATTCTCGATTATAAGTGGACTCTCAAGTGAGATATTGCCCGAAACCCTAAAAATAATAGTTCTTGGGCCTGCCACCTCGATTCCAGCTCTCAGGCTACCCTCTCCACTGTCATTTAAATTGATTACTTCGTAAACTGTTCCGCCTCGTCCTCCCTTTGCATACTTTCCGTATCCTTCTGCACCCGGGAAAGCCAATTGCTGTGCTAATCCGAATGAAAAAGAAATTGTGAAAATAAATGTGCCAACTAAGTACCTCAAAACATTAATTCTAATTTTCATCTTTTAAAACAAGTTTACTGTCAAATTGTAAAACCATCAAGGTTGGAGAACTTTCAATTAACCTGGTTCCGAATTTTCCATCGACATCCCCTTGTACGGGCATTCCAGTGAATGCGCCAAGGATCAGTTCCGGAAAATGATCATTGTTGAGATCTGCAGTGTCCATCGTGAGCCATCTACCTGATGTGACCTGATCAAAGGAGTCGAGATTGAAGAGAATGGTATCCTTGGTGCTGATATTTTCCATTAAAACAAATCCTTCTTCAGGATTATGGATCAGATCGGGAAAGAATGAAATCGTCGCAATATCCATATCACCATCCCGATCAAAATCATGTGCAGTAGCTTGGTAAGCTCCATTGATTTGCTGAAAGAATACTTCATGAAAATTGTTTTTGCCATCGTTGATAAATATTCTGATTCCGTGATAAGGTTTCAGGATCATGGAGTAGTCTGCATTGTCCCCATTCACATAAATGATATCCTCAAATCCATCGTGATCCCAATCCATAAGAGTCATAAATACCGATCCATAGGAAGGAGGAAATTTCAATAGGTTTTGGATTTTAAAATCTCCTTGCCCTTGATTGTAATACACATCAATCCGTTCATTTCCCTGCGCCATCAAAGCGATGATATCCGGTAGCCCATCCCCATTCAGATCCCGAATTGTAACCGTGGTGGCTCCGGGATCTGCACTCAAAATTTTTCGCTCATACTGACCATTCATCCGGTTGATGAAAAGGCTGAGCTTTCCAGTGTGATTGCCATATTCACATACAATAATGTCTTCGAGCCTATCACCGTTGATATCGGCGTAAGTTGTGTGGACCGGACGTTGGAGATCTTTTAAAATGGTTGTGAATCCTTTATACTCATTCTCACCCGGCCGTTTAAATATTCTCACAACGCTTCCTCCCGGACTATCTGTTGGCATGAATCCACCCATTAAAGTGGCCAGGATTGTATCAGATTGAAAATCAATGTGAGAAATAGGAGAGGGAAGTGCCAGCGTGCTGACAGAGTTTAGTTGATTATCTAAAATGTTGATTGTGCTAAAGTCGGTTTTTGCATCAGCAACAAATATTTGTTTTAATTCAGTATGATATTTAATAGCAGTAATCATGGGAGGTGAAATACGAAATTCCGGTAGTTCAACTTTTAACCCATTAATTCCCATTTGTATTTCCTTTTCGGGAAGGATCAGACTATCAGGCGCTTTTTCTAAATAGTATGATTTTATCTTCTCCCACTTTTCTTCAGAGATGATTGATTTAGTTGGGAATATGCCTCGTTGCTCAACCAGTCTGCCTCCCGAACCCGATTCTATTAGGCTTTCGCGGACTGTATCTTCGTAAATGCCCATTCTATGAGCCATTTGCGGAAGCACACTGTTTTTCCAAATGTCTTTTGTAAGGAGCTCCGGTTCGGTATAAACATGACAACTTGCACAATGAATTTTAGCCAGATTTTCTCCTGAATATGCTATTGTATCTTTTTCTTCAGTATTTGCGATTGAATTTTCAGAGTCTTTCTTGCTACAGCTAAATACTCCAGCTATTGAGAGTATAATAAAAGTATATAGTGTTAGTAAGAATGGTTGATTTGAAAAAAATGGCAATGCTAATATTTTTTTAAGATTAAAATTCTGAAGAGCACGATTTTCGTTTCTCACTCCCGATTAATTCATATTAAGTTAAGGTTTATAAATTAAGATTAATCGATTGAATCTTTATAAAAATTGAAAAAATAAAAAGGGGAATTAATCCCCTTTTTAAAGTTTTATTCTCCTCCGCTATAACCCGGATTCTGCTCAAGTTTTGGATTTTTGTCCAAGGCTTGTTGTGGTAGCGGAAAGATTGTGTTCCATGGATCTAGTTCCAGAAACTCCAACTGAGGTTGATAGCGTTCTATTCTATCCAGCAATTCCTGGCTGGGTGTAAACACATTTCCATCGTCATCATACATGGTTGGAACGGTATAGCTAGCTGCTGCCGCTTTATTTTCGAGAAGTTTGCCCTGCCTGACCAATTCCTCGTAATCTTGTCCTTCAAAGCATAACTCCTTCCTGAATTCCAGGTAGATGGAATCGCGAAGTTGTTCCTGGCTTAAACCGTCTAACGGATCCAGACCAGCCCTGGCTCTCACACGATTGACATATTGATACGCGTTAGCCGGACCTTCGCTTTCATTGGTGGCTTCTGCTGCAATCAACAACACATCTGCAAATCTCAGGACCTTAATATTATATGCCATTCCATCTGCAACTTTGTTGTCAGGGTCTCTGAATTTATTGACATGAGGAAGTGGATAGGTATTTTCATGCCATTGAATGGTAGAATCAACTCCTATTGCCGGGTATTCGGATAAGAAGGTCGCAGGCTTTCTTTTATCATCTTCGGAGAATTGATTATACCAATACAGATTAGCGTGAATGGTTCCCCATGATCCGGGGCCATAGCCACTGTTGTTGGGTTCATAATTATTTCCAAGTGCGTGCCCCTGAGGAGCTATTCCATTGTACTGTACTTCGAAAATACTTTCGATATTATTATCAGGGTTATCGCCCATCCAGTAATTATCAATTGGATCCGGCATCAGGTCAAGACCGGAAGGGGAATTGATGACTGCCAGGGCATTGTCTCTGGCATTAGCCCAGTCCTGTCGATAAAGCTGCACCTTTGCCAACAATCCCTGTGCGGATTCTCTGGAAGCTCTGCCAACATCATTTGGTCCATAGTCAGCTATATAAGGCAAATCGGCCATTGCTTCTGTCAGATCTGTGATGATCTGAGTATAAACTTCATCGGCAGTGTTTCTGGGAACCTGCAACTCAATCAGATCAGAAGTGTTGGTTACATCCAGTATGATTGGAACGCCACCCCACCTTCGTACCATGTTGAAATAGCTTAATGCCCTCAAAAACTTGGCTTCAGCTATGATCCTTGCTTTCAGTGTTTCATCCATCTCGATATCGGGAATGTAAGTAGTTACAGCATTTGCACGGTTGACAGCTTGCCATGTGGCACGCCAAACAGAGATATTATACCTGTCGCTAATGATCATACCTGCATCATTTAATGTACAGATCACACCCCTGTCACCGGTTGGCGCAATTCGACTATAGCTACCGTCGGAGGCATGCGTACTTGAAGTATACCAATACCTGGAGTAATATCCCAGGTCTTGTAATGCACTATAAGCTCCGTTTACAGCAGCCAACGCGTCATCTTCCGTCTGATAAAAATTAACGGGGGAAATAGAATCCTTGGGAATTTCTTCAAGGTAATTATTACATGCCGTTCCCCAAACTAGCATGCTGCCTAATAGTATATATATTAACTTTTTCATTTCAATTTCTTTTTCGATTAGAAGTCAAGTTTCAGTCCCAATAAATATGTTCTTGACAATGGATAAGAGCTCACATCATATCCAAAAGCTCCTTTTTGACCGGAACGTCCATTTGTGTCCGGGTTATATCCAGTGTAATCTGTGATGGTGAACAAATTCTGTCCGGTGACATAAACGGACCCTCCGACACGACCCAGAAAGCTATCCGGGAATGTATAGGTCAGGGTTATTTCCCGCATTCTCAGGTAACTGGCGTCTTCCAGATACCAATCAGAATCACCAAGGTTAGCTTGTCCTCCGACCAAAGGAGGATTTGAATTCGGCGTTGGCCATTGTGCATCAGGGTTTTCAGGTGTCCAATAGTCATTTACCTCTTTCAAGACATTTTGACCTCGTGAAACACCTGTATTAAACCTTCTCATCATGTTGTACACATAACCTCCTTTCTGACCCTGGAAGAATGCCCTTAATTCAAAATTATTAAAATTAAGGCTGGTGCTAAATCCATAGATCATATCCGGGAACGGACTTCCCAATACGGTTCGGTCCTCATCATCCAAAACGTCGTCACCATTTACATCAACATACCTCACCATACCCGGAATGACACCCGGTTGTATGACCTGCCCGGCATCAGCTTCTCCCTGGCTACGATACAAACCATCTGTTTTGTAACCCCAGAATGATCCGATTGGTTCACCGACCAGCACATAGGACCTTGCCGTAGAACCGGCAAAAGTGGGTTGCGCTACAATAAAAGAGAGATCACCAAAAACATTGTTGTCACCCATTGATGTTATTTCATTGTCATTCAAAGAGATATTAAAGCCAAGGTCCCACGTGAAGTTATTGTTGCTGATAATTACACCATCTGCTGTAAATTCCCAGCCCTTATTTTCCATTTCGCCAAGGTTCTGAACAGATGGTTCGAGGATACCTGAGTTCTCAGGCAGTGTTACCTGGAGCAACAGGTCTTCTGTTTTCTTAATGTAGTAGTCAACTGTTAAATTGAACCTGCTTCCCAGAAGCGATACATCCAATCCTACGTTTGTTTGAGTGGTGACTTCCCAGGTAAGATTTGGTACAGCAACCCGGAAAGGAGAAAAGCCACTTACGATCGTTCCATCTCCAAAATTATAATTGGTAGATTGAAGTAAAGCCAACGATTGGTAGGCAGGCAATTCCTGGTTTCCAACTTTACCATATCCGGCCCTGAGTTTTAAATTGTCAAATAAATTTGAAGCACCCGACATAAACTCTTCATTAGAGATCCTCCAGGCACCCGCAAAAGAAGGGAAGAACGCCCATTTATTTCCATCGGAAAACTTTGATGATCCATCTTGTCGGCCGGTCACCGTTATCAGGTATCTATCGTCGTAGTTGTAGTTAATCCTTCCAAGAAATGAGAGGATCTTGAATTCAGCTAGTCCGGATGAAACTGTTGGTACAACTGATCCGCCACCAAGGTCGTATGGTCCTGTAACATCTGTTGCAAACCCCTGGCTTCTAATCGTTCTGAATTCTTCCTGTTCAGATTGTACGGTAAAACCCGCTAATACATTCAATCCATGCCTGCCAAAATTTTTATTGTAATTAAGGGTGTTTTCATTCAAAAATGAGCTCCTGTTTACATTGCTTACATCGGCGGAATTGAGTGGGTTTTCATTGTTGAATTTAGAGGAGAAATATACATGCCGATCGCGATATTCCAGATCTGCACCCAAACTGACTCTTAATTTAAGTTCAGGTATGATCGAATATTCACCATATATGGTTCCGATCATTCTGGTGATGACATTTTCATCTGAGAATTCGTTGATAAAAGCCACCGGGTTAAGACTGCCCTGTGCATCAGGCGCATTGACAAAGCGGTTACTTGAGTAGGTTCCATCCGGTTGATAAATAGGAAGGATAGGAGACATTTCCAATGCTACCGAAGTGATCCCGTTCCGTGATTCCCCTTCGGTGTTAGCCGCATTATTAACTGATCTTGATACATTCAATGAGTTTCCGAATTTAAATTTGTCACTGGCATTGATATCCAGATTGACTCTTAATGAATACCTCTGAAAATCGGATCCTTTTACGATACCTTCCTGGTCGAAATAACTACCTGAAACCAGATATTGAACCGCATCTGTACCACCACTTACACTTAATTGATGATTTTGGATGATGGCATTCCTGAAAATAAGCTCTTGCCAATCGGTGTCGTAAGGAGGGTCTTCTGTGAAAACCGGAGGAAAACCACCATTAGTTTCAGCTACATTGTAGATGTTTTGATACTCTTCTGCATTCATCATCTCGATTTCCTTTGCATTGGATTGCACGCCAACATAACCATTGTATGATACCCTTGGAGCGCCTTTTTCACCTCTTTTTGTGGTGATCAGGATGACACCATTTGCTCCTCTCACTCCATAAATCGCAGCCGCAGAAGCATCTTTCAGTACTTCAATAGAGGCAATATCTGCAGGGTTAATGGTCGCGAGCGGATTTTGACTAACGGTATAATTACTGCCTGTGCTGCTATCAAGACCTCTGCCGGCATCGGTGTTAAATTGTGATTGTCCGGTTACGGGAAAACCATCTATAACATATAATGGTTCACTACCATTAAGTATGGATGTTGTTCCCCTGATCTTAACACTGATTCCTCCGCCGGGAGCGGAGGAGTTGTTTGTAACATTGACACCAGCCATTCTGCCTTGCAAACCCTGTTCGACAGAAGTGATGGGCTGGGAATTGAGTTCTTCAGAAGAAAGGGATCCAACCGCTCCGGTCAGGTCACTTTTCTTTTGGGTACCATATCCGATAACTACCAACTCTTTCAATTCCTGGATATCAGCGGTGAGTGTGATGTTAATGACGGACTGATTTCCTACATCGATCTCTTCACTGACAAATCCTACGGAACTGAATACTAATGTAGCATTTCCTGATACAGTGATAGAATAATTTCCATCAACGTCAGTAATTGTACCATTCGTTGTACCCTTTTCCACAACATTAGCTCCTGGCAATGCTTCATTTTCCTCTCCGGAAATCACCTTTCCGGTTACAGTAATGTTTTGGGCAATTAAATGGGGACTAATTAAGAATAGCAATAGAAAGTAAATCAGCATTACTTTCCAATTCCAAAGCCTACCTGTAGGCCATAAGGAATGTTCGTTAAAACGTAAACCTTTGATCATAGTACAGTGTATTTAGTTATATAATTTACTATGCGCGGACATCACGCATTTTTAAATCCAATGGATCTACACTATAATCTGTTAAGGTTTGTAAGCTGTTCCATTCTCCTTTTAAAAAAGGAAAAGGCGTTTAAGGTTTGTTATGTTAATGAGTGGATATCTTAATAACCTTTTGATAGCAGTCCTTCCTGATTGCTTTCTATCGGTTGGTTATCTCATATGAAGTAAAGAAAAAGTATTCATTAAACCCAAAAAAATAATATAAATAAGCTTGAAATAATTAATATTTAACTGAAAGGTAGGTAGGTGAAATAGATAAAATAACTTTTCTGAATGTGGATTTAATTTAATATTTCACAATAATTTCAAATAATAATTTAAAGTTGACAATAAATCATCTTTTTTGACAAGCATTTCATAAAAAAATAAAGTATTTTTTATTATGTCAATAACATTTATTTGTGTGATGCAGTTCCTGGCAATTCAACTTTGATTTGACTTTTTTGGATATAATCCTCAATCTTCCTCTGGCATATTTGTCGAAGTTACACAATCTATTTTCCACTCGTCTCCATATTTTCGGTAGATCGTAGTCCACGCAAAATGAGTTTGTCCTTCTACCGTATCGCCTCAAAAATCAGGTAGTAATGGGGTTTAATTGAATACGATTAATCCCCTTTCTTATTGAAATCAGGATCGAGGTTGATTATCACAGGTTTGTTTCTATCACAAACCAATTTGCCGTTTTCATATTCCAATTCAGCTACCTGGATGGAACTTCTTCTTTGAGAATATCCATCACTTTCTTCCTGAGAGGGTATTCTGCCCGGGTGGGTAAAGTAAAAGAGATAGGCTTTTTCACCGTTTACCACTACATCAGCGTGACCACCTTTGACCATATCATCCAGCCCTTCCCCCGGTTCTTCTACCAGGTTTGCTTCTTGCCGAGTCCAGTTTTCCAGGTCTTCGGAGAAATAAACACTCAGGCCTTTCCACACATCGACGATCATCCAGTATTTGTCCTTCCACCGGAACACCACCGGACCCTCGCCCGGACGATCTCCCAGCGCTTTTCCTTTGTCTACCCATTGATAGAGATCAGGACTGTCAGCATAATAAATGGATTTGCCATCTTTTTCATTGTTATACCACATTCTCCATGATCCGTCTGGTAATTGAAACACGCAGGCATCGATTACTTTTTTGGAATTTAGCTCGAGCGTAGATGCATAATCCCAATCCAGGGCATTTTTACTTGTCATATGTACGATATCGCGAGGATGGTTCCAGTCTTCAAAGATCCCTGGAACAAAGGTCAGGTACATATGGTAGGTTCCTTCATGTTCGATCACCTCCGGAGCCCAATGGGTATAATCCTGAACTTCCCGGAAATTGATATTGGCAGTATCCAGGTAATGCCATGTTGCTCCCCTGTCACCGGATTCAGCTATTCCAATGCGTGTACCATGCACCCATCCAACGCCAGAAGCATTTGCTACATTTGCCCTGCGATTGGTGTAAAACATTAACCATTTATTTTCTTGCTGGTTATAGAGAACTACCGGATCAGCAGCGCCATCGTAAATAGGGTCACGGTAAAGGGGCTTGTCGGCTACCGTTTTGGTAGCGGTTGTGCCATCCTTGATATTTTCTTTTGTTTTATCAGGTTTTGATGTACAGAATGTGAAAAAGATTGGAAAAGAGAGGAATAAATAAAGAGTTAGTCTGTGCATATTTAGATTTGAAATTTTGTATTGCAGTTGATGACGAAAGATACTCTTCTGAATTTAAATATAACAGCTTGTAATTGTTTTGTGTGATAGCACAGACAAATGGATTTAGGATAAGTGCTAATTGTACTGGGCAAGAACGGGGACGTTCGCACCAGAGAGAAAAAAGAAGTGCAAAAAATTAATTTACCCTCTTATCGCCGATAAATACACCCAAACGATAAATAGAACCTGCAAGGGAACCCTGAACCATAGGTAGGAGAGGCCGGGGCCATTTGCCTCTCCGGTTTGGTAGTTGAGGTTTTCCATCGAGGCCTTGATATTGGCTGGCAGGATCAGAATGAAAAATGCGATCAACGCCCAACCCGTTAATACCTGGTATTTGGGGAATAACAAGCCAATCGCAAAGGCAATTTCCAGCAATCCGGTTGCGAAAACGATCTCCTTTTTGAATGGGAAGATATTGGGAATCATGGCGGCCATGCCATCCACGAAAGCAAAATGGCCGATGGCTGTAAACCCAAGCATGCAAGCCATAGCAATCCTTCCCGCCAGTGAAAAATCAAATTGTTTGTTGACGATTTTTAATACGAGAAGGGCTATGATGAATACCCCGATTAAGATATATAATGGTTTCATGATTGATCTTTTTGACAAAGTTCAGAACTTTATCAAGATCAGTCAATGAACCTGGGTTAAGTAATTCGTCGTCGAATTCTACTCAATGCCTGGGGAGTGATCCCAATGTAGGAGGCAATGTATTTGAGGGGAATTTGCCGGATCACTTCAGGCCGCTCTGAGAAAAGTTTCAAATAGCGATCTTCGGCAGTATCGTTTAAAAGAGACAGCTCCCTTTTTGTTTTCTTCAAAAACAGCTCTTCGCTGGCTTTGCGCCCGATCAGGTTGCCGATCTGAGATTTGCTGTAAATATCCTGAAGGTCTTCGTAAGTCACTCTCCACAAAGCAGTGTCTGTAATGGTTTCGACGACATATGTAGACGGAGATTGGGTCAGAAAAGAATCGTAGGCGCTGAAGAAGGAGTTTTCAAAGGCAAAGCCAAAGGTTAGGTCATTTTCTTCTTTGGGGATGTAGAAGCGAATGATTCCCTCTTCGATAAAGGACAGGTTTTTCTCGGTTTCACCAATAGAGAGGAGGGCCTTCTTTTTTGGGAATTGCTTCCTCGTCAGTCGGGAAGAAAATATTTCCCAGTCGTGATCAGAGATGTTAAAGTGTGTTTGGAAGTAGCGGTGGATCTGTTGCAAGGTCGATGCGGTAGTGATTTTATTCTATTCTCCAATAGATAGAACCTTTGCTAAGCCGTCCTTAATTTTGTCGAGTGTCTCATTATTAATTTTTCCAATTTTCCTGATAATTCTTTGTTCCGAGAGTGAACGGACTTGAAAACAATCAGCTGACGAATCCTTTGGCAAATTATTCTGTCTATCTGGAGTCACTTTAATCATCCATGGAGCAATTTCATACCGATCTTTCCAATCAGTCAAGGGAACAATAACTTTTAGTGGCAATTTTCCAATAGCGTCATCATTAACAATTATTGCTGGTCTTGTCTTTTTAATTTCTGCACCAATGGTTGGATCGAGGTTAATTAACCAAATTTCACCTTGCTTCATAGAAATTTTCTAAGTCAAGATCGGTAAATGCAGTCAACTCGGAGTCAGTCTTGTAGTCAATAAGTAGTGCATTAGCAGCTTGTTCCATTTTTTTCTTTTGTTCGCTTTGTCTGATTGACTTCAAAGTTTTTTCAATGATCAAAAATCGTTTATTGATTGGCAGTTGATTTATTTCTTTTATAATTTCTTGAGTTCGCATAATGCAAATTTAAGATATAGCTCTTACGAAGTTAAACTTTTTTCACTAGACACAACTTGATTACAGGGATATCTTCTTATTACCATTTCTTTCATATTAGTAATAAGATTCTCCTTTATCTACTCCCCTAAAACCTCCAAACCATCAATCCCCCATCCGGGGTTAATACCTGACCGGTGGAGTAGGGGAGGTCTCCGTTTGCCAAGACAACCACAATCTTTCCAATATCTTCTGGTGTGCCCATTCGTTTTTGTAGCGTCAGTCCCTCTTCGATCAACTGTTCATATTTTTCCTTAACCCTTTCGATCATATCCGTCTCGATGACACCGGGTTGGATTTCATACACGGGAATATCAACTTCTGCCATTTTGATGGCCAATAATTTCGTCAACATGGATACACCGGTCTTGGAAATGCAGTACTCCGCCCGATTGACAGAAGCAACGACTGACGATATGGAAGAAACATTGACAATGCAACCTTCATAATTTTTATTCTCCCTTTTATTTTTAACCATGAGCTTTGCAATCGCCTGCGACAAAAAGAACGTGCCTTTCAGGTTGATGCCTAACACACGATCAAAATCTTCTTCATTTATCTCCAGAATATCTTTACGACTAGACGCCACGCCTGCATTGTTGACAAGGACATTGATCGCTCCCAACTCTTTGATGAAACTGACAATCTTATTTCTGCCCTCTGTAGTTCCGATATCGCCCTGGCAATACAAGATTTTACCGCCATTTCTTCTCAGTTTTCCCAACTGATCATCGACTTCACTTTCTGAGCGAACTCCATTGATCACCACCGAATAATTGTTTTGCAACAATTTCTCGGTGATCCCCAGTCCGATGCCTCTGCTTCCTCCCGTGACCAATGCGAATTTTTCTTCTTTCATGATTTAAATTGTTTGAGTTTTTCAAATTCAGGTGTTTGCTTGTAGTAAGGATCCAGTGGATAACATCCGGATCGCAGCCCGTTTCTTGGAGCTGTCGTGCAATCCGAAAACGTCCGGCAAAATTTCCCCCGTTTCAATGGCATGTTTTCCATTACATCAGCAGGGAGTTCGGGGTAGGAAAGCACCATCCGTCCAAGACCGATAAAATCGCTCATGTGGTTACGAAGTACATATTGACCCACGTGAGGAAGCCATTCCTGAAGGTACGAGTAGGCTGATCCAACAATTGCCATGTTGGGAAATGCTTTTTTAATTTCACTTGTCACGTTGATCTGACGTGCAACGCCAGCCAGAGGATCTTCCGGAGGCTGGTATCCGTCCGAAGGTGGGAAAAGTGCAGGTCGCTGGATATGAGGATTATAATAAGGGCTTCCCACTGTCACGCATAACAGTTCGATCCCTAACTTTTCCAGCAATTCTACAAACTTAAATGGTTCTGTCAAATCAACGTCCTGACCCGAACCATCCCCGCCAAAGGCAAATGGATAACTTTCTTTTTCAAAGTTTGCCGGAATTCCAAAATCATCTTCTCCCTTGGTAAAAGGGATCCAATCGAAGGCGCTCAACCTTACTCCCATGTTCAGACCCGGCGCTTCAGCCTTGATGCCAGCAACGATCTCTTTTAAAAACCGGGTTCTGTTTTCAAAACTACCCCCGTACTTACCCGGGCGATGAAAACCGCTCAGGATTTCATGTCCGAGGTAGCCGTGACAATGCTTGATATCGACAAAACGGAAACCGGCTTTTTTTGCCAGGACAGCTGCTTTAACAAAGTCTTCGATCAAACGGTCAAGCTCGTCATCCGTGATCGTAGGATAGTCATCCGGGATGCCAAATTTTTTATCCAGTAGGGGATGGTGATAGGCAATTTTTGGATCAAAAGTTTTGTGATCTTTTGGCTTGCAAAACCTTCCGGAATGGGTCAGTTGAAGGCCGATGTACAAGTCGTTGCTGCTTCCATGAACTTTTTCATGCTCCGTAATAAGCAGGTCGTATAAGCCTTCCAATTCTTTTTGGTTTTCTGGTTTTATGACGAGTTGATTGGGATTGGCGCGTCCCGCCTCCTGCACGGCAAATGCTTCACAACCCCAAAGGAGTTTGGCGCCGCTGTGAGCAAAATTCTTCCACCGATTTTTTGTGAATTCAGTCGGTTTTCCATCTGTGGTGCCATCCCAGCCCTCCATCGGCAGAATGCAAAAGCGATTTCCTATCACATCACTGGTTCTTAGCGTGTAGGATTCCCGGTAAGGGGATTGATCACCAGTCAACAGCTCTTCATCAAAATGGAGGTCAATGTTTTGTTCCTCCAGATAATTTCTGAAATCATCTGCGGTTTTCAGTTGTGCAATTCGCTTGTATTTTGGTTTAGTCTTTTGTGCCATAGAAAAGTAGGTTCCAATTAAGGTAAATCTTCGATGCAATCAAAAAAGGCATAATACGGTTGGCCATGGATCATTCTCGACATCTGAATAGCAAGCTCCCGCATATGATAATCCCCCCACATGGCCGACTCGTTGCATGGTATTTTTTTTCCTTCAGGAATGGTATCCCATCCATTAGGTCGATGATAAATGGCATGCAGGATCAATCCCTGGTGTCCTTCATCGGTGGACAAATAAGGATCAGACAACAAAGTGTTAGCAATGGTCAATCCGGCCTGAGTATACTTACTGCCATCTCTATCATTAAGATAATGGCCCAGTCTCAACAATGCCTGGGCTGCAATGGCTGCAGCAGAGCTATCGACCGGTTCAAAATCGTTAAAAGGTTCTGATGGTCTATCGAGGTAATCACCCATGCTTGCCAATCCGGGTGCTCCGGTATCCCAATAGGGAATGCCGTCTGTTGGTGTGTTTTGAATATAAAAGTCACAGGTAGCCCTTGCCGCTTTCAACATTTTGGCTATCAAATCATCTTTTGAAATGATGCTTTCATACGAATCAGGTGGAAGTTTTTCAAATAGCTCAAGCTCTTCAGCAAACCCGCACATGGCCCATGCCAGACCCCGCGTCCAGGTAGAAAAGCCACTATACCCCTGCTGAGTGCCAGGACATCTGAAACTTCCAGAACTCGTGTTGAAGATGCACTCGTGGGCGGTCCGGCCTTTTATATCATAGCTGTCCCGCCCTTCCCCGTAATAAATATTGTATTTTGCAGTCGTTAGCAGGTGTTCAACTGTTCGCTGCATCAGGTCAATGGATACATCCTGCTCACCCATCAATCTGTGTCCGAGCAGGTGACTAAGCATCAATATCCGGCAGGATCGAACAGTATCAATGAAAAGGGAATGAGGTCCATTAAATGAATAGATATATCCGCCTCCATCGCTGGTTTTGCTCCATCGATGGGCCTGAACAGCGCCACTCGTTTTCAGCGCAAGCTGATAAAATGCTTTTTCTTCATCATTTGAATCAATTTTACCTTTCACCATCAAGCGAAGCAAGTTGCCATAAGTACTTATGTTGTTAAATCCATGGTCATGGACTCCGAAATGGGTTAGGTGGGAAGCCATTTTCGTGAATGTATTTTTTCTTCCAATATCCAAAAAGGCTTCATCTCCACTGGCCTCAAACTGAAGAATTGCCGATCCATATTGAAATCCCTGGGTCCATTCAGTCCATCCCTGTGGAACATACTTGCCATTCCTGGTGATGACGGGTGTGCTTTTGTTTAGTTCGAAACCCTTTTCAATGGAAAGGATCTTCCTTCCCGACAATTGCCAGAAATCATCTATTCTTGAGCTTAAGTCAGTGGGTTTTATGTCAAAATTAATGTTCATGAATTACGAGTTTGAAAGTGATGCGATACCATGATCAAGGTGCTCGCCAGACCGTGGATCGCATAGAGAATAAAGTCCATTCTATAAATGCCAAAGTGATCGGGCAGAACTCCAACTACCGAGCCCAGAAATATGAAAAAAGCAATGGCTGATGTGATCAAAAGAATCTTTGGCGGATGGTTAAAAAGCAAAGCTCCAAACACAACCGGTGCGATCATGGAAGTCCCGGTGAAGCTCACTCTTGCCAGCAATGCCAATTCATCTCCCATCACCAGGGAAAACAGCAATACGATGAGTGAGAAAACCAGGAGCGATACTTTTGTGATAGACATCACCTTCTTTTCTTCACCGGATAGTAGAGACCGAAGTTCTGTTCCCAGGGCAAAAATCTGGGCGTTGGTTGTGGACAAGCAAGCGGCAAACAAGCCTACCACGGCCAAAGCAGCAACTGGATTTGCCTGATCAAACAGTAAAGCGGATGACAGGAAATCGGATGTGGAAGCCTCCGGATACTCAATAGCCCCATACATCCCGATAAATGCGGTTGGTAAAATGACCAAAATGGCAAAGAAGCCCACGGCAAAAGCCATGGTATGCACAGATTTCAGGCTTTTCATTACGACCAGACGGGTAGTGAATTGAGGTTGTGTGGCCGGGATCATGAAAATAGCGATGGCCGAAGTGATCAGGAACTGGGGTCCAAACAGCTTATTCGGCCCGGGAAGTGACAACAACTCAGGATTTTTTTCAGCCACATCTCCAAATACAGCACGCATTCCACCTCCCAGATCGAGGCAGGAAATTCCAATGATCCAGATAACCACCAATAAAAGCAGCCCCTGGATGGCATCGCTGTACATAATGGCTTTCAGTCCTCCGATCTCAGCATACACGATCATCATTACTACGATCAACGCCGACCATATCCAGGAGGGAAGAGCAAAGGGCACTGCTGCCTCCAGGAAGATGGAAATGCCGCGGATCTGGATGGCCACGTAAGGGATCAGGAAAATAAATGAACTCAGGAAAACCAGGTAGCCTGCCCACTTTATGCCGTAACATTGCGACATCATCCCGGCGACTCCGTTGTACCCAATAGCTTTGGCCTTCCTGCGTAATTTATATCCGAACCAAAGGATAAAGAAGACCATGAATCCATCCGAAAAAGCTAAGAAAATCCAGGCGCCAACACCATGATTTCTAAAGAAATCGGGCATGCCCATGAATGTGAAAGCGCTGAACAAAGCAGCGGCAAATGTGAGGAAGCCGAGTACCGCCCCAATGTTGGAGCCGGCAAATATGTATTCGTTAGCGGTTCGGTTTTTATTGTACGACTTGTAAGATGCCAGAAACAACAATCCTATGAATATGGCAAAGAATACCGCGATCCAGGTAATCATGGGCGATCTTCTTTATAGGGAAAGATCCTTGCGCCGATAAAGGTGAGGATCACCAGCACGGTAGTCATCACTATCCCTGACCAAAAAATAAACGGTAATGACAAAAGCGAAGGTTCTGTCTGGCCCAGCTTGAAAATAAACAAGTAAGAAATGAACGCAATGATCACGACTGACCAGACCAATATCTTCCAATAGGTGATTTTCATAGTTAAGTAGAGGGTTTTGATTCAAATTACAATTTAATATAAATTCTGAAACTGGGTTTATTTAACCTATTAAGTATCAGGCTAGACGCATTTAAAAAGTTTGTGTAATTATTGTTAATAATTTTTGTCTCCAAAAACAAATTTTCTTGTGGGACATCTCCCTTCACCCTCTTCAAAGAGGGACTTTTGGTGTTTTTGGAGACAAAAATTCCTAAATGCGTTTGCGCTGTATTAAGTATCAAATCAAATGGGAAATTGGGCAATCCAACTTTATAAGTAGTAAAAAAATAGGTGATATTTCAGTGGATGCGTCATGATTCAGATTGTTCTGAGCGCTGAATCCTTCCCATCAATCCTTTTCAAAATTCAACTTAATAAACCTTGTATCAAAATGCTCGATTAACAATGAAGAGGTGAGTGTTTTTAGCTCTTCTTCCAGCGTGTTTACTTCCCGGGCTGACGATGCACCCGTTTCTTCAACAAGCCTCCTCACATCTAATGTGGCATGGTCGCCTTCCAATTCTCTCAGGTGCAATATGATTCCCTTTCCATCCAAAGAAGGAGTGGTGTTCACCAACAATAAATTTGGCACATCTATTTTCACGAGCGAACGGGAAGTTAAAACGGTTTCACTTTCATTAATACCGGGCAAAATCACCCTAGCTTGCAAAGGAACTCTCTCACCCCATCCAAACCGGGTTGCATAGGTGTCTGAATTGTCTGAGGACGAAGTGATGCTATATTGCCATTGTAGTTCACCTGACTGACTGGCCTTGAAATTGGTGACCCAATAGTTGTTCAAAACCCAGGAAAAAATGTGGTTGGTTTTCGGATTCAACCGATAGTAATATCTACCTGTATTAATATCTCCAAATTGTACCAAGGGAATCTCATCACTCACAAATACGATTTGCGAATTATTATTTCTGACAGCGGCAAAATTCTGGATGCAATTCCAGTCGGAGGAGGAGCCTTCTAATTGATTGACCCCTGGATAGACCACACCTCCCTGGACTTCGAAGGCTAATTTTCCATTTTCCAATTGAAATGGAAAGGCCACATAAACACCTTCAGGAGTGGTGACGGGTAGTTTGATCATTCGATACAAAAAATCAATTTTCTTTTGATAATGATACAGCCTGATTTCAATGGAAACTCCTCTTTCGTCCGCGCAAACTGGCATTTTGCCATTCAAAAACAGACTGTTGTAAATTGCACCACTTTCTTTCTTTGTCACCTCGACTTCTTTTAATATTGAGCGGGTCAAATCGAGTGGTCGATATACGGTGTCTCTCGTCGTGTTGGTAAGGCGCTCCATCTGGTGGCGGTTGCCTAGTTGCTCATAGATGAACTGACCGAGTGTAAGCGTGTCGTTTGGATCAAGAAGTTCCTTTTGAAGTTCTTTATCAAATAATTGCGTGACGACTCCCTTTTTTTCATCGATTGCCAAACGATAATATTCATTTTCAAAAATCTCCTCGTTTACGTCAGGAATTACTTGTGCTTTTTCACCGACATTTACCTGAAGGGTTTTGTAGCCCATGGGTGGGACGTCTTCCACCCACAATTCAAAATATGCTCCTTCTTGACGTTGTTGTTTATGTTGATAGGAAATTTCATTCCCATCCGAATCCGTAATGGTGAAACTTTCACCCTCGGGAACAATTGAGTTTTGAATAAATAATTCAACAAGACCAGAGCGTTGCCAGTTCAATGTGTTAAATATGGCGATGGTCGGTTTGTTCCCTTTTTTCAAGACGGGTTCCAAAAGCGCCAAAGCTTTTTCTTCCAACAATTTTGACATTTTAGTCGCTTCCCAGGCATAGGCGGATTTCATGGCCCACTGATTGATCGTGTTTTGTCCTAGCGGGTCTGTTATGCTTTCCGCAGCGCCATGTGTATGTTCATCGTAAAACAAAAGATTGTCATAAACATGATCGATTTCTTCGTAAATATTCGCAGGTATCTCAACTCCTTCCATGATTCCCATCGACAAAAGAGCAGTAATTGCTGTCATATTACTTTGAGTTTGCCTAACCTGTTTGGTCTCGTTAGCGGCTGAGCCCACTCCGTCTGTCCACCAATCGGGCCATGCCACTTGTTTTGCTGGCAGATCATCAGCATGCTGTTCATCCAGGAAGATCATGAAATCCCGCGCAAGCGAACTCCTTAGTTTTGGCCATTCGTACTTTTCATTCCATTCTTTTATGATGTCGCAAACCCTGGTAGATGGAGGAGAGTTGTCGGTGACATATCCGGAAAATTGAAGAGAGATCTTATTGTAAGGATAATTGTTTTCTTCCAGTCCGGTGAGATATTGAGAGAGGTTGTTTCGCAGATTATCCTGCTGGTTGATCGTAACTCCCAAAGCATTACCATGTTGATAATGCTCGCTTCTGTAGGCAAGTAACCTGTTTCCGGCAGGCGATTCCCACCAAAATGAAGTGGGCTTGTTAAATGGCCTGCGTGCCCGGTGTGCGTGAATACCCATGGTGACGAACTTCACATCGGTATTGTGGTAATAATCGATCATGCACCAGCCAATACCATTTACATCGTTTTGCATCGCTGTGGTCACATCAATACCGCTGTTTTTCAGGAACCGAAGTGTTTTGGTTTGAGCGGCAAGAGCTGCTTCATCCACAATTTCCGAATAATTCAAAAACATGCCCGTTGCCTCGATACGTCCTTCTTTTAAGCGCCTAAGCAACCGATCAATTTGTGCTTGCGGTCTTGTTCTGAGATATTCCCGAACGGACCAGGATGTTTCGCATGTCCATCTGAATTTTGCAGCGTCAGGGTAATCATCTGTTTGATCACAAAAATCAAGAGCATGATCGATATAGCGAAGGTGCTCGGGTAAGATCTCAGTTTGCGGACGTGTATATCCAATGTCGGTGTGGGTGTGCTGAACCAAAAAAATCTCCCATTCACGCACGGGTTTTAGGGTAAATGATTTTGTAATGGGAGTTCTCTCATCTATCTGAAGTTCAGCTGTGAAAGATGTTTCTTTGTCCACCTTTGGTAAATATATTTCAAGTTTGTTAAAGCCAATTTTCAGAACTTTTTCTGTTGTTGTGTTGCCAATTTTTATAGAGGTTTTGGCGTCCTTTCCCAGATGGATAAAGTCCAGACTTACAGAGTGAAACAATTCACCATCCCTTTTTGCGACAACTTTGTTCTGATAGATGTCAATTTTCTCTTCGATTTTTGAGGTAAAGGTCATGAACCAGGCTGGATTCCCTGTTGAGGTGGAGGATAGCTTCAGGTGTGCAGGTTTGCCTTTTTCGATCAGTGAGGTTGGAACTTTCAAAATGGCAAATCCCATTTGATCTTCGTACTTGTCCAGCATGGTTATATGCAATGAAAGCTCAGCATCGTTTGTTCCTTTAAAGGTTAATTCTCCTACCGATGAGGTTTTGGAACTGCTGAAAGAGACAAGAGATTGATCATTCAGGCTTAAAGTAAAATCAGCAGGAGAGGAGGTGACATCCATGCCAAATAACCAGATGAATGAAACGTGTTTTGACTGGTAATCAGTCGGAATGGCTTCTGTTTTCCATTCGATGGGCTCGTAGTCCTGCATTCCCCTCAGCAAGAGAGATGTGTTTACGTCAGGAAGAGGGGAGTGGTAACCAAATCGTTTCCCGCTGATTTCTTCCGTGAATCCCTGGAAATATTTCTGGCCATTCTGTGCAAGCACAATGTTGCTTAAAACCGGTAAGATTATTATTACTAAAACCTGCTTCATTTTTATGCTCTTGAATTCTCTCCCTCGCCCTTCCTAGCAGTAATTTAGCTGATAATTACGAATTTATTATTGTGTTTTTATCCAACCTTCTGTTAGAAACCGAATGTATCACCCATTACCCTCAGGGAAATCACTTTTAACTTTGAGATTGAAGAAATTCTGACTTGAATTATTTGTTTTTTTGATGACACACCTCTGTATCTCCTCTTCCACCTTCCAAAGTCTTGTACGGAGGACAGGCAAGAGGAGAATATTGGTATAATCCAAGTCAGAATTTGAGTTTTCTGTAGACTTACATAAGCTAAGATTTTTATACAATAAAAATCTTAAAATCGATTTTCCTACCATTACTCCTTGAATAAAATCATATCTCCTTTTATATGAGCTATTTGCAATCGATAAAGGATTAGGTTCCTCGAAAACAATTTATTCTTATAATTATCAACCAAAGTTTCTTATTTTTTCGATACTGATAATTTTAGACTTTTGAAAACCTGGATAAAATCGCTTCAGACACTAGCTTTAATTACCAACTTTTTCCTGCTCGCACCCGGAGCGCGGGGACAGGAAAAAGATACGGATACTGCATCAAAAGCCTATCTTGTGGCTCTAAAGCAATACAAGGAAGCAGTAAAAAGCCAGGAACTTCTTTATAATGGATCGCAATACGTCCCCATGGAAGGAATTATGGAAGGTCATCCTTATTTCCATGAAGAGATCATCGAAGGCGGGCAGGTTGTTTTTGACAGAATCCTATTTAAGGATATCACCATGCGCTATGATATCGTATATGATAAGCTGATCGTTCATCATGTGGACCAGGAGGGTATCTCCGAACTGGTACAACTTCAAAGTGAAATGGTTACAAGCTTTAATGTGGCAGGTTATCATTTTGAGTACATCGCCCGGAACGATTTTGAAAATCTGGATGCAGGATTTTACATTCCATTGTATCGTGGCAATTGCATTTTATTAAAAAAGGTTATCAAAGAACCTCGCCAGGAAACGGAAAATCTCAAGGTCATTACACACTTTAATGAGAAAGTTCGGTATTACGTTGTTCATGAAGGCGTAGCCTATAGGCTGAGGGGAAAGAGGTCATTGCTGAAAATTTTGAATGAGGAAAAATTGGCGCTTAAATCCTATATCCAAAAGGCAGGTCTGGAATTTAGAGATGAAGAGGATTATGTAAAATTACTTAAGCATTATGACGAGATCAGGTAGGAGAAGCATATATTGCCTGATCTTGTGGTTTGCATTTTTGTTGACCACCTCGGTTTGTCATGCTCAAGATGAGTTCCTGCTTAATGAACATTTTGAAGAGACCCCATTCCGACAATTTGTTTCCTTAATTGAAGGCAAATCCTCTTATCAGTTTTTCTTTGACGAGGAAGAACTGGACAGCCTGTTGATTTCAGAGACCTTTAAAAACTCTTCACTTGATGAAGCTTTGGCAACCATTTTTACTGATAGCCGCTTTCATGTACTTATTCACAACAACAATGTTTTCATCACAAAGGATAGACCCATTCACGCTCACATTCCAGACTCGTATATCGCTCAAACCGAGGCAAAAAATGAGGAAGAATTTGATATTCGACTATTCGACTTTCTCAATGAAAGTAGCTCTCAACAAAATGGTGATGAAAACGACATTACCGAAATAGGTCAGTTATCAGAAATAGTACAGGGCGGAAAAGCAACGATTACCGGCAAGGTAATCAACCATTATACGGGCGAAGCAATTATCGGAGCTGTTGTACAGCATCCTCCTACCAATACGGGTGTTTCTACAGATGTCCTGGGCAATTATCACATTAACATTCCCACGGGAAGGTCATACCTGGAAATCTCCAGTGTTGGTATGAATGAACGTCACATTGAGATCCTTCTTTATGGAGATGGCACGTTGGAAATAAATTTAAAAGAGGAGGTAAAAGCTCTCAAAGAAGTAGTGATTGAGGCCAGCAGAGATGAGAATATTGAAGCCACACAGATGGGAGTAGAAAAACTCGATATTAATTCAATCTCGCAGCTACCGACACTCATGGGTGAAGTAGATGTACTAAAAGCTATTCAAACCTTGCCGGGGGTGCAGTCTTCCGGTGAAAATTCAACGGGACTCAATGTGCGCGGAGGGTCAACCGGCCAAAACTTAATTTTATTTAATGACGCCCCAATCTACAACCCCTCTCATTTATTCGGATTTTTTTCGGTTTTCAATCCGGAAGTGGTCAAAGACATTGAATTGTACAAAAGCGGGATTCCTGCGCGCTATGGAGGAAGATTGTCTTCCGTTTTGACTGTAAATTCAAAAAACGGCAACAAAAAACGATTGGCAGCTTCCGGGGGTATCGGACTGGTCTCGGGAAGGCTGCTTTTGGAAGGCCCGATAATAGAGGACAAGCTTACCTTCCTTGTGAGTGGACGGTCTACGTACTCCAATTGGCTGGTTTCGCAAATACAAAATGATAATATCCGCAAAAGCCGGGGTTCTTTTTATGATCTGCATGCGAAAATGATTTATGAAAAGGATAATAAAAATAGCATCACTTTATCAGCTTATTATAGCGATGATAAATTCCAGCTTCAGAGCGACACCACCTATCAATACAATAACTTTAGCACGAACCTCAAGTGGAAACACATTTTCAATAAATCCCTGTATGGAGAATTTACCGGTGGTTTCACTGAATATAAGTACAACATTGCTTTTGACGGCAATCCGGTCTATGCTTTTGACTCTGATTACCAGACTAACCAGGGGATGTTGAAGGCCGATTTCAACTTTGAGAAAAGCAAACACACTTTTTCATTTGGAGTTAATGCGGACTTCTATCGTATCCATCCGGTCAGTCAGGTCAGTACGGGGGAGGAATCGGTTGTAGAAGACAATATAACTACGCCGGAACAGGCGATAGAAACCGCTATTTATATAGGTGATCAGCTGGCCATAAGCGAACGGGTTTCGCTGTATGGGGCCCTTCGTTATTCTTTTTACCAATTTCTAGGTCCAGGAACTGTTAATCAATACGAATCGGGCATACCCAAAAGTCCATCTTCATTGATCAATACCATTTCGTATGGGAAAAATGAAGTCATTGCTTCCTATGGTGGACCGGAATTTCGAGCATCAGCCCGATATCTGATCGACACCCGTACTTCCGTCAAGTTGAGCTACCAGCGAATGCGGCAGTACATCCACATGCTGTCTAATACCACTACCATTTCTCCAACCGATATCTGGAAATTGAGTGATACCTATATTCTACCTGAAATTGGTGATCAGTTCTCTATCGGCTTTTACAAAAACCTACGAGCAAATTCCATAGAAACTAGCGTAGAAGCCTATTATAAAACAATGGACAATATTCTTGACTATAAGAATGGCGCCCAACTTCTTCTCAATAGAAATATTGAAACAGATATTATCGGTACGGATGGAAGAGCGTATGGCGTAGAGTTTTTAGTCAAAAAAGTAGTAGGAAAATTTAACGGTTGGTTGAGCTATACCTATTCACGCTCTCTATTGCAAACCAAAGCCTCTGTAGGGGGAGAATCCATCAACCTTGGTAAGGAATACCCCAGTACGTATGACAGACCTCACGATGTGACCCTGGTAAGCAATTATAAGATTAGCAGACGACTCAACTTCTCCCTTAATTTTACTTATAGTACTGGTCGACCTACCACCCTGCCAACTGGTAAATACGATTATTACGAAGTGGAAAGGCTGGTTTTTTCCGAACGCAATCAATACCGCATACCAGATTATTACAGGACAGATGTTTCCATCAATTTTGAGGGAAATCACAAAATCAAAAAACTGGCACATAGTTCATGGTCAGTTTCTGTGTATAATGTTACTGGTCGTGACAATGCCTATTCAGTATTTTACACAAATGAAAATGGGCGTGTAAAAGGTTATCAGTTATCGATTTTTAATCAGCCTATTCCGACAATCACCTATAATTTCAGGTTTTGAAGATGAGGACAAGATGGATATACATAATGTTTTTGTTACTGATTTTGACAGGTTGCCTGAAACCTTATGAACCCGATATTGAGACAGAAGAACTAGGATATCTGGTTGTGGAAAGTGTGCTGGATGTAAGTGATGGTAAGGGTCAAATTGTCCTATCGCGAACAAAAAAACTTGATGCGGTCAATCAGGAAACCAGGGAGACCAATGCCCGAGTTTGGATTGAGGATATTCCTGGAAACAGGTTAGATTTTGACGAAGATACTAGCGGTGTTTATTTAGCCGACTTTTCAACATATGAGCCAACTGAAAACCTTACCCTTCACATACTTACCTCCGATAACCATCGCTATCATTCCGATACAGTGGATGTACTTACCAGTCCGCCGATTGACAGTATTACCTGGCAGGCAGACGATGGCGGCATTACCTTCTATGTCAATACTCATGACCCTACCCATTCGACCAATTTTTATCGATGGGAATTTATTGAGACCGCAGAATACAATTCCCTCTTTTTATCAAAAGGAATATATGATGAGGAATTGGGCGAAGTGGTGCAACGCGATCAGGAAACACAAAATATCTACCTGTGCTGGGCCGAACAACAATCCCGGAAAGTCATATTAGGAAATACGTCCACATTTACGGAAGATATTATTGTAGGGAAGGAAGTATCTAGCATTCCGGCAGATTCCTGGAAGCACAGATTTCGGTATAGCCTCCTCGTGAGGCAATATGCTTTAACTGCAGCAGAATACGATTATTGGTACAACATCCAGCAAACCAATGAAAATACAGGTTCCATTTTTGAAACACAACCAGCTAACATTCCCGGTAATATTATGGCAGAAAGTGATCCTGAAGAGCTTGTATTAGGTTACTTTAGTATCTCCAGGACAACAGAAAAGCGCGTTTTTGTTAATCAACAAGAACTTCCCGGATGGAAGCGGGCTTACAACATTCCGACAGGTTGTGATGAAGACGATGAAACGTTTGTAGATATCAACACATTTTATGAAGACCCCTATCAACAAGAGATTATTGAGATTGTATATGATCTGACGGGCACGATCATAGGAATCACTACCGCGAACAGAGAATGCATTGTCTGTTCATATGCGGATAGGGGCACTCATATTAAGCCGGAGTATTGGTAATGGAATTCATCTGTAAAACATATCCATTACTTCTCCTGACCTGCCTGATGTGGAGCATGCCCTCTTCTGGGCAGAATAATATGTTTGATGAAATTTCATCTTCATTTCAAAACTACAATAACCACGTTTATCACGAGAAGGTATTCCTGCATACGGATCGAACTTTTTATACGGTTGGCGAGGAAATATATTTTAAAGCTTATTTAGTGGACGCCTCTACTCACCACCCTTCAGATTTAAGCGCGGTCATTTATGTTGAATTGATCGGTAAGGATACCACGGTTCATGCACAGGCAAAAGTATCGATGCTCAATAGTAGTGGCGCCGGGTCCCTTTTTCTATCCTCTAAACTCAATTCAGGCAAATATCAATTGAGAGCCTACACCCGGTGGATGCGGAACTTTGATTCTGCCTATTACTTTCAAAAGTCGATTTCCATTTTCAATCCTTTCAGACCCATGCAATTCACAAAAGGATCGAATTCGACCTACGATATTCAGTTCTTTCCGGAAGGTGGTCACCTTGTTAATAGCGTTGAAAGCAAACTGGGCGTTCGAGCAGTGAATTCAAATGGCAAAGGTGTTGACTATATTGGTTATTTGATAAACAATGATACGGATACCATCACTACCTTCCTGCCATTAAAGTTTGGTTTGGGGAGTTTTTATCTGACTCCCGTATCGGGGAAAAGTTATGAGGCGCATCTATATGACTCTTCCGATAATTTGATATCAAAAATACAATTGCCGAAAGCGAAAGAACACGGGTATGTTTTATCCGTGCAAAAGGAAACAGATCGTTTAGGGATTGCAATTAAATGTGATACATCTATTGCCTCGTCTCAGCCGGTATTTCTTGTCATCCATTGTCGTGGAAGGGTGATTGAGGAGCTTGCCCTAACTTTGTCGCAGCAATCGGTTAGCTATGCATTACCAATTGATCAATTAGGTGATGGAGTCAATCATATCACACTATTTGACGCAGACGGAAATCCCATCTGTGAGCGCTTATTTTTTAAGCATCCTGGTGATATGAGACATATTCAGGTTTCCTCAGCTTTCTGGAGTTACTCTCCTCGCGATAAGGTAGACCTCCTCATTAATGCGAACCAACTCACGAATGCTGAATTATCCATGTCTGTTTATCGACTCGATGAGGTTCAATCGCTGGATAAGTTCAATATCGTAAACTACTTGCTTCTGAATTCTGATCTAACAGGTCAAATTGAATCTCCCTGGTATTACTTTGGTGGCGATTCTTTGGTGGATAACGCCCTGGACAATTTAATGCTTACTCATGGCTGGAGGAGATTTGACTGGAAGGCAATTTTGACTACTGACCAGTGGAACATGGGTTTTTTTCCTGAATATGTCGCACCGATTGTGGAAGGAAAAGTCATCGATAACAGGACAAAAGCACCAGCCCCTTATCAATTTGTTTATCTTTCCAGGCCAGGTATAAACTTTGCTTTCCGGACAGCCAAAAGCAATAAGAACGGAGAAATCTACTTTGAGATGAACAATGTATACGGAGGCGGAAATGTCTATGCGAAAATGGCGGAAAAGCCTGACAGTTTATTCGAAATAAAACTATACGACGGATATTCGAAAAATTATTGTTTACCATCTCAAGCACCATTAAACATTTCACTGTCACAAAAGCCTGCCCTGGAATCACGAAGTGTAACCATGCAACTTGATCACATCTATCGTCCAAATGATTGGCAAACAAAAGCGATAGATACGACTCATTTTTATGGACGACCTGATGAGTCCTATTATCTTGACGATTACACACGGTTTCCCGGGATGGAAGAAGTAATGCGAGAATATATTCGCGGAGTCCAGGCTCGCAGGCATAGTAGCCATTACCGGTTTAATGTTTTCAATCTCAACGATGGGCAGCTTTTTTCGGGAGAGCCCCTCGTTTTATTGGATGGCCTTCCTATAGCTGATATGGACATCATCATGGCACTGGATCCACTGCTGATCAACCGGATCGATGTGAAGCGTCGAAAGGAATTTTTTGGCCCCATGAATTTTGACGGTATTGTGAGCATATTTTCTTACGACGGCCAACTGGCTCAGCGACTTCTGGACGGAAGAATGCCAGTTCTGGACTTTGATGGTTTGCAAAAGAAAAGGATTTACTTCGCTCCAACCTACGATACTCAAGAAAAACGAGACAGCCGGAAACCAGACTTCCGGGAATTGTTATACTGGAACCCGTCAATCCACATAAAAAATGCTGCTCCAAAAGAGTTGAGCTTTTACACCTCAGATCAAACAGGAACATACCATGTGTTAATCAATGGAATATCGAATGATGGGAAATTATTGCACGACGAGATAGTTATTGAGGTAGTGGGGGAAAGTGAATAGGGAAGTTAAATTTAGAAGTAACACCCTGGATTAGGATTGCTTCTGCTTAATTTTCTTTAGAATTTTATGGTACAAGAATCGCTATGCTTCTTCTTGCACCAATGGGGTTAGTTATTTATCATTTCTTCCAGTTTACTTTTGTATAAAAGTGCATATTCCTCAAACATTTTTGCTCTTGCTAAGATGTAGATCAGACGGTTACCATTTCTTACAATGTAGTCATATTGTTTTTCATTGTAGAAATCACTAGACCTGATAATGTTGTTTAATTGAAGTTCATAGTCCTTTGCTGTTTGCTCATTTTCAAAACAGACTTCGTAGATTTCAAACCCAGGATAGAACTTGTCATCCAAATTAGGAATTTCAAAACTCCGTTTCATTCTATAGGATTTAAAATCTTTGTTTTTAAATGAAATCCAGTCCATTTCTTTACTTTTGAACATTAATGAGTCAATAGCTATATCCTGGATTTCATATTGGTCTTTTTTAAGAATATTAATAAGTTTATTCAATTCTACAGAGTTATCAGGACATCCGATAACTTTGAATTCTGCAACCATAAAAATGGTCAAACTTATCATTAAAGATGGAAGTATATTCATTTTTAAATTAACCCCTAAAAATATCCGGAAAAATAATATTATAAGTATTTTTCTGAAATTTAAACCTGTTTTTCCTATGCAAGCTTCCCTTGATAATCTGGGTTATCCCATCATTTTAAATTTCCTTTTACTCATAAATAGCCATGTGGCTTCCGTTGGGGTATCATAGTTTGTCTAGTTATAATGTCATGGTCTGTATAGTTAGAATGTTGCGATCCGCATAGTAATAATATCATGGTGTGTGTAGTTAGAGTATCATGGTCTGTGCAGTTTGAATATCATGGCGCCCCATAGAAAGGAAAGACCAAACGATCATAAATAACAGCCAGCGAAAAGCATCATCAACCCCCATAATTTTAATCAGATTTTAATTAAATTTTAATCCCGTTTTAATCTTTCCGTTGTACATTTTCAGGGATTGGGTCTGCCTAATGATTCGTTGGTCGGTCCGTCAAAAAATCAAACATTTACCAATATGAAAAACCTAACCTTTTACCTGCTTCTGTTGGCAAGCATGCTTGTATCGTACAGTAATTTGGTCGCCCAGCAACGCGAGATTTATACCCATCCTGATTTTGATGTGTATGCAAAAGATCATCAGGTTCTGGCCATCATTCCTTTTAAAGCTGTGGTCAAACTGCGTCCGAAAGAAATGGAAAAACTATCGGATGAAGAATACAAAAGAATGCTGCTGGACGAAGGCCTGTCTGTTCAAAGCGCACTTCAAACCTATTATTTTAGACGACAGGAGGAAGGGAAAGTGCATCCAAGGTACCAGGTCCAACCCATTGCCAATACAAATGCGACATTAAAAAAAGCCGGAATTACCCAGGACAATTATGACACCTATACCATTGAGGAACTGGCTCAAATTCTGAAGGTTGATGCGATCATTCACGGGGAATTGAATACCAGCAAACCCATGTCCGAAGGAGCGTCTGCAGCTTTAGGTGTGGCTTTTGGTATGTACGGTTCAACCAATTCAGGCGATATAAACCTGAATCTTAGTGATGGTAAAACAGGAACACTGCTTTGGAAATACGATAAAACTCTGTCGAGAAGCCTCGGAAGCGACACACAAACTGTTATTAACACTTTGATGAAAAAGGCGACAAAGAAATGGCCTTATGATGAAATGGAGGTGCAATAGCATTGACATCAATAAATTATCTATGATGACAATGACCAGATAAGTGGTCTCAAAGTCTTTGTTATTCCAGGTAAGGAATCGATTAAAAAAGTTGGTCTGCAATAAATGAAAAAGTTATTTTCATTTGGGAAGTTCATCCTATTCATCCTGGTACTTTTCGCATGTGGAAATGTTAAAACTCAGACAGAGTCCCTTTCCGAATATTTTCTGATAGAGACCATTCCAATGTCATTTCGCAAGCAAAAACATTTGGATATTTATGTTAAGGCTTCCAATGGTCGACCTGAATATTTAGCCTCCGTACGTGATCCTGAGTGGCCAACAAATTTCCCTTTTGGATATTCCGGTTTACAATCCAAACAATTTGCAGTTTCCGAAGATGGCAGAAGTCTCATTTATTTTCACAATGAGTTTCTGGCCGGCAAAAGAAGTAAAAAGGAAGGCGGTTTGTACTGCTACGAATTTGGGAAAGGTGAAAGGCTTCTTATGAAGACTTCAGGTGTAGCCGCTATTTCATATCCGAAACCACTACCGGAAGATGTTTTGGTTGTTGCAGATCAGGCTGTTAAAGCGGATGGAGAAATTACACCTATACTCCTTTTAGAAGGGAATGAATATCACGAAATGGCATATTGGGGAAATATTGTGAAGCTGGATTCGCTGATTGAGAAAAGTACTCCTGGTGTTGAAGAAAATAACTACTGGGAAATGACCCCATTGGAAGTGGCAATTGTCAGAAAAAATGAATCTACAGCTTTAAGACTGCTGGATTACTGGTCTCCGGCAGAAGAGACAATGAAGCGAATTCTCCATCTGTCGGCTACTTTTTTATGCAAGGATGTCGTAGAGGAACTGCTCAAAAGAAAAACCCCCTATGATTTTTACAACGAAGCAGGTATGAGTCCGCTGCATGCTTCTTTGGCAAATACTTTTCCTTCTGTTCTGTATGTTGATGCAAAAACTTCACCTGCTGCAATGACCGATGTGATAAAGACATTTCTTCAGTACGGTGCAGATATAAATTTCAGGGATGAAAATGGTAAAACACTCCTGTTTTACTCACAAGACCCTGAGATAATCCGGTTTCTTATTCAAAGCGGTATTGATGTTAACATTACGGATAATAATGAAAACTCAGCGCTAATCCGTCTGACGGAGCACCCATATGATGAAAGACATATTGAAATATGGAATACCGAAATACTACCTTCATTGGAGCCAATAGTTCAAAAGACTGAAAATATTGATTGTCCAAATGTTGATGGAATCAATGCCCTTCACAGGGCTGTTCAGCTCAACCATATTCGAACCGCCGAATACCTGATAGCAAATGGCGCCGATCCAGATATCCCATTTATTAAAAAAGGATTGGGGCCTGATATACCAGGGCAAACAGTGAGAGAAAGAATTGAATATATCAAGAGTGGTCAATGGTGGAAGGAAGTAGATCATTCAAAACAATAAAATTAATAGAAGAAATGAGCGATCAATTCGGGAGTTTCGTAGGATATAGGATTTGTGGGCTTAGAGTACCATACCTTGCATTAATTTTTAGTGTTTTAACTACGCTCACATCTGCCCAAAATATTCTGCTAAAATATGACTCCATTCCGGTAGTAAAAGCCAAGGCTACAAGGGATATCTATGGCTTTGACCATCAGGACCTCAATGAGATTACTGTGATGAATGGTAGTCCCAAACCTGTTTCACCTGACCTGAATTTTAAGGACAAATTATCTAATAACGTTTTGACAATATTTACCGGTATTAATTCATCATCCTGGCAAGAAGGGGTTTGGGTAACTGAAAATGAGCTAAGGACTAATCAAACGTCATTAAATTGGAATATTCATATTTACTTCTCCGGGACATTTTACAAGAAAAGGGAACGTGTGAAAACAAGCGATGGGAGCTATACCATTGCCTCCGAAGACAGCTTGTATCCCGATTGGATGGCCGGTGGGTTTGGGATCATTCTGGAAGATAAAGACACCATCGGGGTATTTTCTTTGATGATCAATATTCCCATGAGTTCACCATTGAAAAGCTGGATGCTTAAATTGCGCAAAGACGGGTCAAACGATTATGAAAAAATAAGGAAATATGAGCAGCTTCAATCGAATACAGATTTTGCGATAGAAGGCACGTTCAGAAACCGCAATTTCTCAATGTTAACAAGTGGCAGTCACTATCGTTCACTTGTTGCATTTGAAAATAACCCAAACTTAATTTTCCAAAACCATCCTGATTTCATCATTTTGAGCAAGAAAGATAAGGTCCATCCATATCTGTTGATGAACAATGATAAAGATGGATTGGAAATAGTCGACTTATTGCAATTATCAATTTTAAATGTGTTGATAAAAAATTCAGTTGGTAATGACTATTACGCGTTGTAAAGGCCTGTCTGATTGATTGTGCAAAAGCTTATTCTAATCAGCTTCTTTTTTCTTATTTCGGAAATATTTTGAAGCATTCGGCTGGAGCAGACAATAGATTGTCAAAATAAAAAATATCACATGCATGATTATTTCAAATGTAGAATGTTGGAAACTGATAATCAGGTGATAGGTTATCCAAACAAGCAGGATCCAGCGGGCCCATTTAGCTCTGAATAGCACGAAAATTCCTCCGGTAATTGCAAGTACCCACAAAAACAGGGTTAAAAACTGCTGAAATTGGGATAACGAAGGTGCGATTAAATGATAGACAAAGCCGATTATACCTGCAGCGATATACAGGGAACCGATGAGGGTAACGGTTAAAGGGCGTTTGAGGGGATACTGTTCTTGTTCCTTCATAATTATAAACCAATAATACCAAGATATTCTCTTTATAGGAGAATTGCTGTCTTTGGCGTAAAAAAATATTCAGGAAGGCATTATCAGTTTCATGCCTGGTCAAATCCAACCTTTAATTGATACTTTAAGATAAATACATTGAAAGTTTTAGTCTCTGCTATTGCTATAGAGCAAATAGGATTAAGGGAAATTATTTTATAAATATTCTTTTGAAAGGACTTTAAACGTGAAAAGCGAGGTTTGCCACTTTTATAGGTATCTAAATTTCAGCAATTAAATGTCAATTTTCTAAAATAAACGATATAATAATTGTATATTAGATTACTCACACTCCTTCACTAATCATGGTTATTTCATTTGATTTTAGTGAATTTTCATTTCCATCCGAGTCATCCTCTCATGAAATTCCATCCTTGAATTACCTTATGTACATCCAAAAAATAAAATTGTTATGTTCAGACAAACTAAACTATTACTCGTCAACGAGAGACGCTTTAAAGGAGGATTCTCTTTATTAGCTGTCTCCTTTGCTCTTCTAGTTTTACTTGCTGGCTGTGATGATGAAATCGACGGCCTGACTCCTGATTCAAACGCGACACTACGGATGGAGGAAAGTAAATTCAAATCAAAAACTGGATATGCCAAACCGCTTACATCAGGTCTTCAAGGCGCATCGGGTAGTACCGTTGGCCCAGATGGGGCATTATATGTTACCGAGTATGCATTCGGAAGGATTTCACGCATCAACCCAAAAACTGGTGAAATTATGACATTTGCCAGTGGATTTCCCTTACCTATCTTTGATATTGGAGGTGTGTGGGATGTCGCATTCCTTGGCAGAAAAGCTTATGCCTTGGTCACGCTCGTTGGACCTGAACTAGGTGGAAACCCTGGAGACGTCGTCGGAATCTATCGCATAGACGGACCGAACAGCTTTACTGTCATTGCGGACATTGGTGCATTTTCCCTGGCTAATCCGCCGAACACTGATTTTTTTGTTCCAACAGGGGTGCAATACTCTTTTCAGTCATATCGTGGAGCGTTTCTGGTAGCGGATGGCCACCATAACCGTATATTGCATGTTACCTGCAATGGTGAGATCACTGAATTCAAGACTTTTGGCAACGTTGTTCCAACAGGGCTTGCGTTGTGGGGCAACAGAGTTTATATGGCAGAAGCTGGACCCATACCTCACAATCCAGAAGATGGTAAAGTAGTATCGTTTGGCCCAATTTCGCCCATTGTTAGAGACGTGGCCTCAGGGGCCCGATTGCTGGTTGATGTGGAGTTCAATTATAGCCTATCTCACTACGGTCGATCTCACCGAGGCCGAGCCCAATGGGGTCTAACTCTTTATGCTCTTTCACAGGGCGAGTGGGATGGCGTTCAAGAGGGTTCACCGGCGATTCCAAATGATGGTTCACTTCTGAGGGTCAATAAAGACGGAACGTTTACTGTAATATCTGATGGGCTAGATCGACCCACCTCCCTAGAATTTATTAGGAACAAGGCCTATATTGTTACCTTGGCAGGAGAGGTTTGGACAATTAGTAACTTCGGACATCCACACTTTGGTTTATAGTATTGAAGATATTTTAGCTGTTGCATTACCTCCATCAGATGCATCGGTTCGTAAGAAGATTTTATAAGTTGAACAATTGTAACTACTGATTAAGACACTGAGGTTTTAAATTTGAGATATAAAAGATTCCTCTTTATGAATCGCATCTGATGGTGGTAAATGATCAACAATGTATTGTGTTGGAAAAGAGTTTTGTAATTTAAATCCTTTTAGCAGACCACTTTTAATAGTTAATTCTCCTTTATTTTTTTAGATAAAATTTTTGCAGATATTAAGTCAAAGAAAAAACTCACATATTCTCGCAGCCTTTTTTGTATGTTTAATCATCGATATTAAAGAAACTGGATTTTAATTCTTCCAGGATCCCTATACCGGTATCACGATTTTCTTTTGTCATCAACCTTTCTCATTTGGTTTGGAGGAATTTGCTATACTTTCAAGAATGCTTACCTCTTCGGGTTCTATTGAAAGATCTTCAGATTAAAATCTTACACAGCTAACCAAATAATCTAATAATAGGTGGGTCTTCCTTGAAGTTTATTAAATGTATTAAATGAATTCTTTTTTTGTATTCTTCATTCTGTTTGAGGATTATCCTTCTAAGATTGATTATAGAAGTGATGGGGCTGCGAAGATGATGCGAAATGATAGAAAAATTGATCTTTGGCTCTATTTATTTTATCAGTTAATTTTTTTGTTTTCCGTTGATAATCACCACGAGTTATATCATAATGAAAGCTGCAAATGGTAGGTACAGTTCAGTAGGAAATTTATCCACCTTTTTCATTATAGGATTGATGCAATAGATTTCAATGTTTGAAGGATTCTTAGCTTACAGAAGAGCTTGATAATAAATAGGAATACTGAATTAGAGATGGGATAGAACTTTATCCAACAGCCTCGGAAGTGACAATCCGAAAATTTTAACACTTTAAAGAAAAAGACAACAAAAAATCACCGTACGATGAACTAGAAGGTCAACACTAAGCATATTGCACCAATGCTATATCCGTAAGAACGGATCAGTTGTTATGCGGTATTCTTTCTTATAGAATTGCAGCTATGGAAAACGAGCTGTTATTCCCGTTCCATCACCGATCTTGCGCGAATCCCTTAAAATTTGAGTATATTGCATATTGTGGTTGGTCTGCAGATGTGTTTGAACCAACATGATTTTTGGAACTATTTATTTTTTGACATTTTTCATTATGGGATTAGGAAAGGATCCGAGGCCGGCAAACCTAGCTGAGATCATCAAAAAATACAGAAAGGTTATTCCGGAACCTTTACCACCATCCGGGGATGCTGGTTTTCGAAAAAGTGGCAGTTCAAGCCGTACTGCACTTGACTCAGGGCTTGATCCCTACACGGATGAATGGACCTCTCAACAAGCGGCACATCTGTTGCGAAGGCTTCTGTTTGGTGTTAAAAAAAGTGAGCTGGACTATTTCACAGGCATGTCGATGGAACAGGCAGTGGATGAGCTCATACAAACAAGTCCCATTCCCGACCCACCTGTCAATGATTATAACTATTCCCTTGAAGCAGGTGTGGAAGATAATGAAATAGCCGATGGTGAAACCTTTATCGAAGCGCCGTGGGATGACGACCTGGAATCACCGAGGATTATTTCCCTGAAAGCCTGGATGGTGAAAAACTTTCTTCATCAGGAAACTACCATTCATGAAAAAATGATCCTTTTCTGGCACAACCTGTTGGTAACAGAAATGTGGGGAATATTTATTTCCAAAGGTAGCTACCAGTATTTCGATATGCTGCGTACACATGCCCTGGGAAATTACAAAACGCTCATCAGGGAATTGACCTTAAACCCGGTCATGCTTCTATACCTCAATGGCACTTTAAACAATAAGGAAGCGCCTGACGAAAATTATGCACGGGAATTACAGGAACTGTTTTGCATCGGCAAAGGTCCGGGATCAAATTACACCGAAGAAGATGTCCAGGCTGCTGCACGTGTGTTGACTGGCTGGGTGACTCACTGGGATGATGTGACCAGTGAAGGAGTGATGAAAACCCAGTTTTATCCGCATCTGCATGAAACGGCAAACAAGCAATTTTCAGCTTTTTATGGGAATCGTGTGATTACCGGACGAAGTGGAGTAGGAGGTGCATTGGAACTGGACGATTTGCTGGACATGATCTTTGATAACAATGAAACGGCTTTATACATCTGTCGAAGATTGTATAATTTCTTTGTCTACCACGAAATAGATGAGCAGACAGAAGAAAACGTCATCCAACCTCTGGCACAGGTTTTCAGGGAAAACAATTATGGAATGGTACCTGTGCTGAAAACACTTTTTAAAAGTGAGCATTTCTTTGATCCTGAAAACAGGGGAGTCCTCATTAAAAATCCGGTTGATTATTTGATAGGATCCATGAGAACACTTGATGTTGAAAAAAACATCTCCGAGGACACATCCATCGCCAGGAACACTTACGGATCCATCCATTGGAGTATGTCCGAGTTGGGGATGGAAATTGGCGATCCCCCGAATGTTTCGGGTTGGCCGGCCTATTACCAGGCGCCCCAGTTTGATAAGGCGTGGATCTCCACAAATACCGTTCCCAGCAGGGCGATCAAAACGGATTCTTTAATTTTTTGGGGCTTTTGGGTAGACGAAACAAACAGACTTTTTGCTGATTTAACAGAGTTTGTAAAATCACTGGATAATCCTTCGGACCCTGACCTGATGATTGAGGAAGCGGTTCAATTATTAACGGGTGTCTCACTTTCGGAGGACACGCATGCTTTTCTGAAGAAAACGCTATTGTCCGGACAGGCAAGTGATCATTATTGGACCCAAGCCTGGAATAACTTTGATTATGATCCTGAAAATGAGCAATACAGACAGGTAGTAGAAACCCGTCTGAAGGCCATGTTTCAGCAACTGACACAACTTGCGGAATTTCAATTGATGTGATGATGAAACGAAGGAAATTTTTACGACATACATTTCATTCCATGGCTGCAACTGGCCTGGCTGGCTCTTTCGGAACCTCACTACCCATCAACAAAGTTTTTGCTTCCGTGATGAGAAATGCGATAGAAAATGACCGCATCCTGGTAATGATTTACCTGGAAGGTGGAAACGATGGGTTGAACACGCTTGTTCCATTGGATAAAATGTCTGCACTCAATTCGGTCAGGCCTCATGTGATCCTTCCGGAGAATAGATTGATCGAGTTGCCGGGTTATGATTTAGGATTACATCCATCCTTAAATGGGTTTTCATCCTTATTTCAGGAAGGCCGGTTGAAAATCGTTCAATCCGTTGGATATCCTGAACAAAACTTTTCTCATTTCCGGTCACAGGATATCTGGATGACAGCATCCGGTGCGAAAGAAGTAATTAATTCCGGTTGGTCGGGAAGGTATCTTGATCAACAGTATCCGGGATTTCCCGAAGACTTTCCCAATGAATTGATGCCCGATCCTCTGGCTATTGAGATCGGCTATGGTTCATCACTGCTCTTTCAGGGGCCCAACACCTCCATGAGCATGGTTGTCAATGATCCGACTTCATTTTACCGCCTTGTGGATAACATAGATGATGAACCTCTGGAAACCAGGGTAGGCGATAAATTGCAATACATTCAAACCATCAAAAAACAATCCCAGGTTTATGGGGAAGTTGTACGAAATGCAGCTGAGAAAGTAAAAAATCAGCAGTCGTTTCCACAATCCGGTCTGGGAGAACAATTGAAGATTGTCTCAAGACTCATCGCCGGAGGTTTGCAAACCCCGGTTTACCTGGTTCGCCTGGGGGGATTTGATACCCATGATGCCCAGGTTCTTTCCAATGACCATACAAAGGGAGAACATAGCGAACTATTGAAGGAGCTGAATGATGCTGTGATGGCATTTATGAATGATCTTGAATCCCACGGCAACGCCGATAAGGTTATCGGAATGACTTTTTCAGAGTTTGGAAGAAGGATCGTCTCCAATGCCAGCCTTGGAACTGATCACGGATCAGCGGCGCCGATGTTCCTGTTTGGAAATGAAATAAAAGGGGGTGTTCTGGGTCAGAATCCTGAAATCCGGAGTAACATGAGCTATGAGGATAACTTACCTATTCAGAATGATTTCAGGCAGGTCTATGCATCCGTTCTCGAACAATGGTTTGGACTTGATGGCAGCCAGTCATCAGATTTAATGTACAATTCCTTTGATACGGTTCCGGTGATAGGGCGGGTGGAAAAAATCACAGGTTTGGAAGAAAAAATTGACCAATCTTTCCGGATCTATCCGAATCCTTTAAAACCGCAGTCTTTTATACAATTTCAATCTGGCGGAGATAATATCATTGTGGAATTGCTGGATCTTAACGGAAAAATGGTACAAAAAATATATCGTGGTCAAACCCGTAATGGAATAAACGAACTTTCATGGAATACAGATGGTCTGCCATCCGGGCCTTATCTGGTTGTGTTCAAGGGGGATGGTTTTAATAAGGTGATGAAAGTGATTAAGTAGATTCACCTTCATAGTCCATTTCTCGATTTGAATTTTATTTCCTCCTGGGTAACTATTCAGCAAGTAAATTATTATTGAACGCAGATGACGCTGATCTGTATGATCAAAGATGATTAAATTGAAGCTTCAAAATTAAGATTTGCCATTCTTTAATTTTTAATTCCAATTTTTCTTGATTTCATTCCGCTTTTACAATTTTGATCTTTTCATAGATATCAACAGACATATTTTTATCTGCGTATATCTTAATCTGCTTTATCAGCGTTCTATTGATGCAGCTGAGTAGTTACCCTCCAGATTGTTTTGTGGATCATCCAGATAAAAGAAAACTGTTGTCGACCAATCGCCATTGCCGATTTCCTGGTCTCCAAAATTCCAGTTTTCCCCTATTTTAAATGACAGGTTTTCGGAAAACCAAAATGGATCCCGCACATGATAGCGATACATTGAGATTCTAAGATTATTATTTTCATCAACTGAGAGATAAGGTCTTCCTGTAAAATCGAAATCATACGTTTCGTGTTTCTGTTCGCGATCCCACCAGCCGGAAGCGAAGTAATCATCTATGGTATTGATGAACATATCAGGTTTTTCAGCTTCACCCTTTTTATCCAGAGAGATGGAAACAGGTCGGGTATACCACGGCCAGTTTTCCAGGACATTTTGCTGATTGAGACCCAAATGAACTCCTAGAAATTTACCTTTACCGCTGACTTCCGGAAGAATAAAAAAGGCCGAATCCTGAGGGACATCTTCGAGAATCTGCCTATAAGCGTGGAGATAAAGGTTGTTGTCTTCCAGCTCTTTCATTTCCAAATCTGCACCGAACCAAAAGACAACTTCCTCATTAGAATAATTCACGACTTCAAACCTGGCATTTTGCCTGAAGGGCATTGGGATCATGGCATTGAAAACCAGCTTGTCATTGGTGGAATTGAAGAAGTAATTATCGAAGAGTTGAAGGTTTAGTGGCTGACAGAAAAAGTCTGCTATCGGAACAGAAATAGCAGCTTTATCGCTACCATCCCAATATACATTCAGAATCATTTGCTGAGCGAATCGCAAATTTTCTTCTGCATTTTCTTTCGGCCAGGCTGTCCACCAAAGCCGGGTAATAACACCCTGGCCATCAACGTTTAAAAAATCTTTTTTCCCCTTTGATTGAACAGTGTCTCCATCCCAAAAAGATTTTGTCCTTGAGTCTTCCTGGTATTCATAGATTTGAGAATCCTGACTAAATGAGCATTGTAATGAAAAAAAATAGAACAAGGGTAGGTAAATGGCGGATTTCCAGGTCATAATTTAAATATTGGTATTTGATCGTACAGTTCTTTCAATTGAAATTGAATCGAGAAAATCGACTTCTTAAAAAGGAATGTAGAAAAAATTATTTTTTGTTTCTTCCAATACGGAGAAATATTGGAAAAGCTACCTCTTTTAGCCCGGTATCCCATTTATTTGAAAGTTCACCCATCAACTCATTTACCGGGTTTTCGCCATCATTTTGCCGGATGTAATTTTGGACACTTGACCAGGAATTGAGATATCCACTTAGTTGTTCGGGAGTCCAGTAGGCTTTGATTTGAAATTTCTGAGAGTGATTTACTTCTTCAAAATCAAATGGAATCGATTCATACCTGTTTTCAATGTGTTTGCGTTCCTTATCCCAGTACTTCCCAACCATATTGTGATAAAAATCTTGAATCATTTGGTCTGTTTCAGCGTCAATTTCCAACATTCCATATCCCCATATTGCGACGACCCCGCCGGGTTTTAAAACCCTTCCGGCTTCCTGGTTAAAAGCTGGCAAATCGAACCAATGGATGGCCTGGGCTACTGTGATCAAATCGATGCTGTTTTCAGGGAATGACGTTTTTTCAGCCCGCTCAATGGAATAAAAGATGTTCTCTTTTCGTGCGGCATTTTGAATTTGTTTTTCGCTGATATCAGTGGCATAGACTTGGTCGAATTTATCACCAAGGATCAGGGCGACCTGCCCGTTTCCAGTCCCACAGTCCCATGCAGTAGATTTATTTGAACAAAAGGAATAAATGAATTCAAATAATTCTATTGGATAGGTCGGTCGGAATTTTTTGTAAACAAACGATTGATGAGAGAATTTATCCTGAACTTCTTTCATTTTTATTATTTTGTAATAATGATTATTCGTCAGGTGATAAGTATTTTCTTTATTTAGCTAACCAATAAATGATTTCCCATTATTTAGGTCGGTATTTTAATTCCACATACTGAGCCGTATTCAATGGCTCGCTGTATTCCATCTGTTTCGTATGGAGCAATTGATTCGAAAGTTCCAGGATTAATATTCGATAGGTTTTTTGGGGGACATCATTATAGATTGTTTCCAGTTTTATTTCCTTCCCCGATTGTGTCCAGGACCACTTTCCGTCCATTTGAAAGTTTGTGGAGTTGCAGACATCGAAATACCGGTAGGAACCATCGGAATTGAAATTGTAGGTTGTTGACTCAACGGCACAACTTTTTGTCTCAGTGAATCCCGCTGAAGGTTGGTGAACGAGTTCAGGTTTACCCCAGGTGGTTGATGTCAGTAGATCATTCGGTGTCGGATTGTCGTCGCTACAGCCCATAGCAAAACAAAAAATAAGCGATGCAAAAGCCCTCATATGTCAAATTTAAGTGAATTCTTTTTATGAACGTCGAACGTGCAACGGGATTTTTTTAAAGTGTTACTCCTAAAACGTCAAGAATATGATGCTTCATTGATTTTAGCCAGGAAAAGAATTAATTTATGCAAAAAAAGAATCACCAAACCTTTAAACCATGGCAACCAACGACATCTCCGGTTATGTGCTGCTCAGCATGCCAACCGACCAGGTCAAACCTTTGGGCATTTTAACTAAACAGAATAAAACAATTGTCAACTCCACTGCGGCCAGGATCGATAATTTGTTCATCGATAGTGAAGTGCCTTTGCCCTTGATCTCTGACGACTACCTGGTTTCAGCAAATATTAACAAAACCATTTCCATGGAGGTTTCAGTTGACAACCATCTATCGTTGCTGGAAAGTCTGCTGAAGTACGTCAAACTTTCCGCTTCTTTCAAACTTGATAAAAACAAATCGGTAAAAATCAACCTGATGGAAGCCAAAAAGAATACAGTAAATGAGTTTGAACTGGATGCCTACATCAATAGCTCGAAATTGAACAAGGCTGCCAAATCATTTATCAGTATGCTTGAGAATGATGAATTGTTCGTCGTAACGGATATTCTGAAGTGTAAAAAATATTCCCTGGAATATACCGATGGCAAGTCCATAGATGCCGGATTAGAGGCTGCTGCTGGTAACGTAGGCGATCTTGGAGCAGCATTCCATGCTGGTAAAACCGGAGAAGATGTCGCGGTAAATGAAGGAGAAGAATATCTGACCATTGCCGTGAAAGCTTATCGAATTTTTTTCGTCAGGGACAAAAGGTCCGGGGAGATCAGCTACAGGATCAGAAAGGATGATGTGATCAAGACTGTTTTGGATGATGAGGATTTTCCGGGTGAAAAATTATTAGCAGAAACCGTCAATATCGAAGTTTGAAATGAAAGATGAAGATTTCAATAGATTAGTTAACCGACTAAGCAGCAGCATGAAATGCATCCTGGTGTTGGGTCCTGAATTTATTAATATCGATTCTGAAGAGGTGGATTTCACTGAGAGCATCCATGACTATCTGATCAGCCAAAAATTCGAGGATCTTGCAAAAGGCCATTACTTAAGCGATGATGGATTTCTCTTTTATGAGAGCAATGAAGATACCTTTGATATCATGTATGAGCTGGGTGAATTTTACAAGGGATTAAATGTAAGTGAATCCTACCGAAAGCTGACGAGAATTCCATTTAGCTCAATAATTTCGCTTTCGCCGGATAATCTAATGGTTAAAGCATTTGATCAAATCAAAAAGGATTACAGCTTTTGTAAATACAAATATGATGGGTTTGATGAAGGGCCTTTGGAAACTTCCAAGGAAAAACCTATGATCTATAACCTGTTTGGTCATTATGAAAATTTCAATTGTCTGATTTTTACTTTTAACAACCTCTTTGCCTTCCTGGACAAGATCTTCCAGGACCAGGGAAAACAAAATCTGAGGAAACACATTAAGGAAGCAAACAGCTTTTTATTTCTTGGGTTTAACTACGACAAATGGTATTTGAAGCTGATCTTTTATTTACTAGAAAAATTCCGGCAGGAAAATACCTCGTTCAGTAGAATGGCGATTTTTGATTATAAGGATAAGAAGAAATTATTCGACCCGAAAATAAATTATTACAAGACCAGCTTTAAAATGAATTTTTCTCCGGAAAATGAAAAAAAATTCATCGATGATCTATTCAATGCTTGCCGTGAGAAAGGCATTTTGACGGATATTCGTTCACTCGAGGGCACAAATATAGATGTGAATGATGCTAAACAGATAGACAAGTATCGCATCCTTTTTCTTGCAGCATCACCGGAAGGAAAAATGGTTCTAAGAGTAGGAGAAAAGTTCCTGTCCATAGAAGAAGCATTGAACCCTGATTATTACGAATTGCTGAGGCCAAACTACAAGGTCAAAAGAGGTGATATCCTGACACTGGTGAACAAAGATTATCCGAATATGCTTTATTTCAACTGCCATGGAAGTAGTGATGGTCAACTGATCCTGAACGATAAAGACGATAAATCGGAGTACCTGCCGCTTGAAGACTTGAAGGAAATGATTTCGGAATTGGCAAAGGAACATACTCAAATCAATTGCGTGGTGTTTTCTGCATGCAAATCCGACGTCCAGGCGATGGAAATCTCGAAAATCGTACCCTATTGCATCGGAATGAAATCAACAGTTTTAGAAGAAGTTAGCGATGTTTTCACGAAAGGTTTCTTTGAGGCTTTTATTAAGGATAGTCAGAATTTTGAATACGCTTTTAACGTGGGGAAACTTGCTATTAAAAATTCAGCAAATGATAAGTTAAGAGAGTTTCACGGCATTCCGATATTATACAAGGAAGGAAAGGTGTACGAAAAAGCAAAAGTCCGGGACGAACATATTATCTAACGAACACATGGATAAACAATACAGATTCCCTGGTCCCAAATCTTTTACAGCGAATGAATCATCCGTTTTTTTTGGCAGAGACGAAGATATTGCACAATTGAAAACTTCGGTCATTGTCAATCCTACCACTCTATTATTTGGAAGGTCCGGAACGGGCAAATCATCCCTTATCCAGGCGGGTTTAATACCTGCCTTACTTCAGCAGGAATCTGAAAGTGAAAATCAAATTCCTGCATACATTCCGGTTAATGTTAATCCGAAACCTTACGACGCCAGCAAAAATACCCTCTGTGACAGGATCACCACGGTTATTAGAAAAATTGTCAATATGGATGATGCATTTTTGGATCTCCGAACAGAAAGTCTCAAAAATTCATTGTGGTATTTATTTAAACAATTTCAGTTTCTGCAAACACGGGAAAATAAACGCCAGGTTTTATTACTGATATTTGACCAGGCCGAGGAGATATTTACCTATCCGGAAGGGCAGATTGATCAATTAGTCAGGGAGTTGCAGCCCATCATCGGACAATATATTCCCGAGTCAGTTCAGAAAGACGAAAACATGCGTGCTAGCTCGACGCCAAAAGAAATTTCCCGCATATTGTATACCCCCATTCCTGTAAAATTTCTTTTTGCCATTCGTTCAGATCGGCTTCACCTGATTACCCGGCTTAAAAAGGCCAGCCCACATATTCTACAAAATTCTTATGAACTGCTGGCCTTGCAAAAGGAAGCTGCTTTCCAGGCGATGGAAGGCCCTTCTCAGCATCCTGGTGATCATTTTTTGAGCAGCAGGTTTAAAATTGCTGAGACAACGAAAGAGTATATTTTCGAAGTATTGTCCTCTCATACCGATGATCCGGATAGTGAATTTGAAATTCGCAGGGTTGAACCATTTAGCTTGCAGGCAATTTGTTCCCATATCGAGCAAAAGGTCCTTCCGGGAGATGAGGATAAAATCATCGAAAAGCATGAGATTGAAAATCCGCGCGAGATCATTAATGGGTATTACATGGATTGTATCAGACATTTAACCGTCAGCGGACGACCTCTTACCGATGAGGAAAGGATCAACGTCAGGACCCTGGTCGAGGAGAGGATGCTGTCCAACAACCGTCGGATACCCTATCACCAGGTTGCTATCAGGGATGATTACGGAGAGGAAATGGTAGAAATTTTGAAAGAATTGGTATCTGCAAGGATCCTTAAAAAGGATTATGATGTCTACGGGGAGTCCATTTTTGAGATAACACATGACTACCTGGTCCAGACCATTCAGCAAGCCAAAGATCAACGATTGGGTACTGAAAGTCATTCTGATGATGTATCAATGCAAACCATTAACGAACTTTTGCGGGAGATTGGGAGGTTGACCAATGGAGTAAGTCAAACCAATGAAAAGGAGGTGAAAAGAGAAGATCTTGCTGAAAGTAGTAAGCGGAAAAAATCAGATGAAAAGAGTGTTGGAAAATCTGGCGCTGAAACTTTTACCAGGGATGACCAGAAACTGCTTGATTTATATAAAAAACTTGGAGACGCATATATTGTCATCCGGGACTATAAAAGTGCAATTGAAAGCTATAATAAGGCTGAGGAATCTGTTACAGACACCTTAAGAACTTCCAGCTTCCTTGATGTTTATAAATCCAGGTCTGATGCATATTATTATTTGAAAGAGTACGAAAAATCCAATGAAGATCTGAAAAAAATACTCAGCGTTGATCCAAACGATTATACATCGGTAACTTATTTACTAGATAATTTTGAAAGGCAGGGTAAATTGGATGAGGCTTATCAGTATATAACGAAATTAAATTTCGATCCCTACAATGCAGGTTTGTTCACTGAATTAGGCAATAAATTTTATGATATCCGGGAATATGAAAAGGCAAGGGAATGCTATGTTAAAACTATTGAGCTGAATCCCCAGGCGGATTATGCGCTTCGCAACATTGGATTGGTGGATAAGGCCCTGGGTAATCTTGATTCAGCGCTTGATTATTATGAAAGATCCCTGGAATTGAACGCCTTTTCAGCTGTAACTTTTAATGACGTCGGAAATATTTACTATGCCCGTAAAGATTATGCAAAGGCAAGGGAAAACTATTTGAAAGCGATTGGGGTTGATCCTGGCTTCTACTATTCCTACCATAATCTTGGGCTGATTAACGAGGTTGATAAAAATTTTGAAGGAGCCATTGAATACTTTCAAAAAGCTACCGAGGTTAATCCCCAGTATGAGAATTCTTACTTGCGAATGGCTACGATCTACTATGACCAGAAGAATTACTCAAAAGCAAGAGAGGTATATGTCAGGCTTGCTGAATTAGACCCATCTAATGCAGAGAATTACCACGATCTGGGTCTTATTGAGGAAAAGGAAAATGATGATAAAAAAGCAATAGAGTACTACCAAAAAGCTATCAACTTAAATCCTGCCTATGAAAATGCGCTTATCAGATTGTCGGGAGTTTATATGAGAATGGAAAAATACGATCTGGCAAAAGATATTTATAAAAAACTGATCGAAATTGATCCGGACAATGAATTGTACTATTATGATATCGGAGTGATCGAAGAAATTCTCCAAAATTATGAGGAAGCTATCGTCAATTTTAAGAAGACAATAGATCTGAAACCCGATGATGATAAGGCGTGGTTTTCACTGGGTAAAAATCAAAATCACGCCGGACATGTTAAAAGTGCGATCAATAGTATTAAAAAATCCATAAAGTTGAACCCAAAATCACCGGAAGCCTTCAATGGTCTTGGTTTATGCTATTTTGATCAAAAAGATTGGCTAAAGGCCAGGGAAAACTTCGAAATGGCCAGTGATCTTGATCCTGATAATTATTTATATTTTTCTAATTTGGGTGCAGTTGAAACCGAGCTGGGGAATTTTGCAGATGCAGAAAAAAAACTTAAAAAAGCGGTTGAAATAAAACCTGAAGACGCCATTAGTTATGTTAATTTCGGAGAGCTATATGAAAAAATGAATAGGCTGGAAGAAGCCATTACCAACTATAAAAAGGGACTTGAACTTGATCCCAGCGACACAGAAACAAAGGAAAAGCTAGCTGTTTTGGCAAAGAAATTAAAAGCCACCAAAAAATAGTAAGTAACCGATTCGATCATTATCTCGCTCTGGAAAAACAGTACATCATCTCCGTTGCAATTTGCAGGCATCTTTCATCATATCTGGCAGACTCTTCGGGTGTACCGTCCGCTATTTTTGGATCTTCGTAGGGAATGGCAATTCTCTCGGATGCTCCCCGTACAATCGGACAATTTCGGTCAGCCGACGAGCAGGTCATAATTGCAGCAAAATTTTCCTGTGGATTATCAAGATCTGAATAGATCTTTGACCATGCTTTTTGCTCTGGTAAATCGGAGGCATATTTTACCAAATAGACTGGGTTCTTGCTATCATTGGTTTTCGAAATTTCAAAACCTGCCCTTTCCATGGAGGCAACAGCCCGGGGATTAAAAGCAGTAGCTTCTGTACCTCCGGAAAAGGTGTTGACACCCTTAATGCCATAATAATCTGCAGCAACTTTTGCCCATAACTGTCCCATATGGCTTCTCCGGCTGTTGTGTGTACAGATGAAAAGCAAATTGGCGGATTCCTTCTCATCAACTTTCATTTTGACAAATGATGCTATTTCTTCCAGTTGTTCTTTTCTTTCTTCAGGAATATTGTCAAAACCATTTTGGACAGTTTCCAGGTAAGATCTTATTTCCGGGTTGAAATTCACTTTTGTATTCATTTTTATGGAATTCATAGAAGTTAAGGTCAGCGTAGTTAAAACGGATGATGAAATAATCAATAAAATCAGTTTCATATCAATTAAGATTTTAGTTAACAGCAATTGCCTGTTGGGTCTTCAAACTGGTCAAACAGTTCATTGAATTTTTTTTTTAAGGCATTCCAGCACACAGGATTGATGCAATAATTCATGCTTGTTCCTTCGACTGTTCCCTGTATGATCCCAATGGTTTTTAATTCTTTCAAATGCTGGGATATCGTTGCCTGCGCCAGGCCCAGCTCTTCGATCAAATGGCTGTTAATACATTGTTGGGATTTGAGCAAATGCATAATAATTGCAATCCTCGCAGGGTGGGAGAATGCTTTGCCCAACAAGGCCAGCTCATTTTGTTCGTCCGTGAAATTTTGTGTTTTTGTAATACCCATTGTTACATCGCAATATTATGATGAATGAGGTATTATCTTTCAATTTTTAATGTAAATTTTAGATGAAGTTATTGTTAAGTGTCTGGTAATATTGGACTTTTAAAGTTAACGGATACTTAAAACTCAGGTATCTTTTAGGATATATAAGCTTGCTATATTGTCATCCCTTTTCTCAGTCAGCAACATGATTTTCAACGTTAGTCCATACAACCACAATGAAAACTGATAACCAAATTGTTCATTCTGAAAATTCATTTCAGAATGAAACCAACTTATCAAATCGATTAATTGAAGATCAACCTGAAACCAATTTGGGTGATATGTTTTCAAGACATCCAATGAATGTTTCGAACTCGTATCATCAAAGTTATTTTGCAAATAGGGTCAACGAGATTTTCACTTATTACCAGGATATTAATAATCGGATTGAAAAAGTAAGAGAATTAACCAGGCACCTGGAATATAAAAATTACATCAATTCATTCCCGATTTTTCGTACATAGACGTCAAATACCAAAACCAAAGTGTATGTTCCATCCATTGCCATCCCTCCATCCCGGAGGGATTTTTTTACTAACTTAAAATCAGGGAAGAACAAGAGGTGGATTGATTGAAATTTTTGTTAGAATAGGGTTTTAATGTGCGTCTTTCACTAAAAATAATTGAATGGTATCATGGATAATTTGGACTCTTTCACCAAGTTGGTCATCTATCCTATTGCATGTGAATAACCCCCAATTTTTCTGCTTCCTCAACAGCCTTACTTCGCGAATGAACATTCAATTTCGAAAGTATTGCTGAAATGTGATGGTCAACAGTTTTGGCAGAGATGAACAATCTTTCGGCAATTTCAGCATTGGAAAGTTCCTCACGGAGCAGGTTCAAAACATCTATTTGCCTTTGAGTCAGATAAGCGGGATTGTTCTTTGTACTTTCCCTGGGGCCCCGCGGTATGGATTTATGACCTTTTGCTCTTAATTCTGATTTTAAAAATTCAATGGTTCCTTTGGCTCCCAACTGGTCCAATATCACAAATGTTTCCTTGACGGCTTTTTCATCTCCCCTGAAAAGTGCCAGCGCCTGCTCAAACGGACAATTCAATTCTGACCAGTTTTGTGCAGCTAGCTTCCAATTATTTTTCAGATCAGCTTCAAAAATTTGTGAAAAGGGTTTGGAATGATCGTATTTCATTTTATTCAAATCCATCCAGTAAGCCAGTTCACTAAAGTGGTATTGAACGAAATTTTTTTCCAATGCTTGTAGAGAAGCTTCCGTCAATTCTTTAGCTATTTCAATATTTTTATTCATCCATGCATATTCAAGAAAAACGAGGGTTACTGGAATGATTCGCTGAAGTTCTTTTGTTGAGAGGGCAATTTCTTTAGCCTCGTTTAAAAGGGAAAAATCCTTTAATTTCCCCTTTCTAATTAATAAACTTCCCATAATCGCCAACGCAGTTACCCGGACAATAGGAGGGTGGTTGGGATTGCCCAGTAATTTTTCACATATTGATTCAGCTTCTTTCCATTCCCCTGTTTCAAAATGATAACGTGCTTTCCACGACAACATATAATAATGCCATGAGTCAAGATCCCTTTCAGCACAATAATCGATTCCTTTGGTTAGTGCATCGATCCCCTTATCGTACAACCGGTGATTGATCGATATACTGGCAATATTGGTGTAAGCCCTGGCTACATGTTCATGAAACTTATTATTTAGCGCAATTTCCAGACTTTGGTATAGCTCTTTGCCACCATTTCGATCATAATTGAATTTAACCGCGCCAATGTTGTTCAATGCGTGGCAATAGATCTCTTCATCATCTATTTTTTTAGCAAGATCAATCGCTTTTTTACCATACAACAGGGTCTGTTCTTTTTCTCCGGCGAGCATTTTCAATTGTGAGTAATTGGAATAGGCTTTGGCTCTTTCATTTAGTGGAAATCCATTTTCCAGCTCCTTTATAGCCTTCAAGCCATATTCTTCGGCAAGCTCCTTTTTCCCTTCAAACCAATTCAACCTGGAAAGGATCCTCATTGATGATCCGGTTTTAATTCGATCTCCAAGTTCCTGCCAGATTTTCAATGCTTCCAATTGTGATTCGATTGCTTTTTTTGTCCGGTTAGTCAGGTAACATTCGTAGGCATATTTTTCATAGAGATCGGCCATTATTTCGCCTGGGGCTTTCGTAAAGTTGATAGCCATTTTGTACAGGTCTGCTGCCTGGATATGGGCGCCATGCTGGGCAGCATTTTGAGCGGCAAGTGGGGCAAACTCTGCTACTAAAGATCTGTTGTCGGAGTTTTTAGCATGATGAACAATCATGGCCAGGTCTATTTCATCTTTATTGGGCAACAAGACTTCCAGTACTTTTTGGTTGAGCTGTACCCTTTTTATTGGATCTAGAGAATCTTCAATTGCCTGGCGATATAATTCATGTTTGAATACAAGATTTTCTCCTTCGTATCTTAGCACGCCATTATTGGTTGGATTGTCTAATTCAATTTGAAAATGCAGAAGAACTTTCTGTAACATTTTCAGGCTTAACCTTCCGGGCATGATGGAGATTAACTCCCACAGTTTTTGGGTTTCTTTATTTTGTTTGTAAAAAACACTCAGAATGGAATCTTTGATGTTTTCAGGAATCCCATCACTATAGCTGGCAAGTACTTCATTGACATAGAATGGATTGCCGTCAGTCAACTTAAAAACTGCTTCCGGATTAAAGGAAGTGTTTCTTGAAAGCTCTTGTACACTGTTTGGCGAAAGCCGGTTAAGCTTTATTTTCCTTGAAACGTGAGTTGGAATTTCGCCCAGGATGCTTCGCAGAGGATGGTCCGATGGAACTTCATCATCACGGTACGTAATCAGTAACAGACAGTTGATTTGATCGATACGTCTTGTTAAAAATTTCATAAGGTCCAGGGTAGCTTCATCAGCCCAATGGAGATCTTCGATGATCAAAAGGACAGGACGGCGGATGTTTTTTAACTGTTCAATGAAGGTTGAGTATAATTCCGAGCGGTCGTTTTCTGATTTTAGGAATTCCCTGAAATCAGTAGATAGTTGCGAAGCAATGTCATAAAGTGGGCCAAGCGGACGAGGTGAAATAAGGGAATCGCAAGTTCCGGTTAAAATGGTCAGATCTTTCTTAACCTTTTCTTTGAAAGCGCGGACAAGGGTTGTTTTTCCAATTCCTGCTTCCCCCAGGACGAAAGCAGTTCTTCCTGTTCCATTTTTGATTTCATTGTATAATTCATCCAGGGTTTGAAGTGCAGATTCCCGTTCGAGTAGTTTCATTCCAGCATGGTTACGCATTTTAATATAACCATACTTTCTAAAAATCAATAAACGATAAAAGAAAATTGAAGCTGTTTCGAAGGTAAAATCATTCTGTCATTCTGTTTGCCAAATGGCGGATCAGAATCTTTGACACTCATTGTTAGCAAGTGACCGATCCTGAAACAAGTTCAGGATGACTATAAAACCTTTGAAACAGCTTCTTAATAATTCAAAATTGGAACCCTTCCGAATGATCAAATTTTGCTCGTCGATGGATCAATGATGGTTGTGATTTCCCTGATTGATCCAATTGGAAAGCCAGCTCTTTTGGAATGTTCTCTGATGGTTTCCTCGTCCGGAGCAATATGAATACAAAATAATTTATTGTTTGTGACATATGTTTCCAGCCATTGATAGGGCTTATCCAGTTGACCGACCATTTGGATAGACGTATCAGAAATTTCCCTCAGCTCCTTTTTCGTCAGCTTTCCCGCTCCCGGAAGGTCCCTTTCTATGATGTATTTCTTCATTTTTTTCGATTAAAGAGAATTTTATAGAATGATTATTCTCCCTGAACTACCTCCATGATATGATCCGGAACCAATCCATGGGCTTCCGTGTGGGTATGAATGACATCGTCCTGGCTGTTAGCTTCTGACAGGCAATAAACCATTCCATCTTCTTCAGACACCCAATAGTTGATGAAATTCACGTTGTATTTATCCTGAATTTCCAGGTCTTTTACATGCGCATCTTCAACCGCTTCTGCCGTTACATTTCCTGATCCCAGTTCATGAATGTCGAGGAAAAATCTTGATTTGCCGGATTCAACCGCTTCTTCTCCATCGGAAACCTGGTAAATCTCTTCCGGTATCAGTCCGTGAGCTTTTTCATGGGTTTTGCTAATCATTTCTTCGGATGGTGATTCAGAGAGGCAATAGACGTTCCCTGCTTCTTCATCAACCCAATATTTGATAAAGTTGACGTCAAACTCCCCTTGAGTTTGCAGATCTTTAATGTGAGCATCAGCAACCGCTTCTGCTGTTACATTTCCAGCACCCAGGTGGTGCACATCGATGTACATTTGCTTTGATTCTTTCGTGTCTGTACTGCTAAGGTTTTTAGAGTTTTGGCATGCAATCAGAGTGCCAATAGCTAGTGTGGTGATCATTAATTTTTTCATGGTTAAATATTTTTTTTGAGATTAAATAATGACATCAAAGCTATGTGATATGGTAATGAATGGAATCGGGAGGGCTCCCTATATTAAGAGGATTAACACCCTATTTTTAATTTAAATAGCTATAGGCAAATGATTGCTTGTTTTTACTTCTTTTCTGTGTTTTGGCGGACATAAACCGCAATCAGACACATAAAATTTAACAAATAATTCACTTTGGAAACTACCCATTTATTTGAAATATGAAATATAATTTCAAACTTTAGTTTCTATTTCATCCTGTTAAATTTTCCAATTTAGAAACTATGAATGGTAATAAAATCATTGCTGTCGTGGGTGCCACAGGCGCTCAGGGTGGCGGCTTGGTGAGAGCGATCCTAAGTGACCCCGAAGGCGGATTTAGCGCAAGAGCTTTGACCAGAAATCCCGATTCAGATAAAGCAAAGGAACTGAAAAGTATGGGCGCAGAAGTTGTAAAAGCGGATGTGGATAGCGCTGACAGCCTTAAAGAAGCATTTTCAGGCGTTTATGGAGCGTTTTGTGTAACATTTTTCTGGGACCATTTCTCTCCGGAAAAAGAAATGCAACATGCCAAAAATATGGCGGAAGCAGCTAAAAGCGCCAATGTCAAACATGTCATTTGGTCAACACTTGAAGACACACGTAAATTTATTCCATTGGATGATGACCGAATGCCAACTTTAATGGAAAAATACAAAGTCCCTCATTTTGATGCCAAAGGGGAATCCAATCATTTTTTTACGGATCTCTACATTCCTACAACATTATTGCATACAAGTTTTTACTGGGAAAACATGATCTTTTTTGGAATGGGTCCGAAACCTGACCCAAATGGAACGCTTGTCTTTACCTTGCCGATGGGGGACCAGAAGTTATCCGGAATAGCAGCTGAGGACATAGGGAAATGTGCTTATGGAATTTTTAAAAAAGATGGAGATTACATAGGAAAGACAGTTGGCATTGCTGGCGATCATCAATCAGGGGCCGAAATGGCCAAATCTATGACAGAAGCGTTTGGCAGAGAGGTAAAATATCAGGCCATCGAGCCGTCAGTCTATCGGGGACTGGGATTTCCAGGTGCAGACGATTTGGGAAATATGTTTCAGTTTTATCATGATTTTGCAGATGAATTTGTTGAAGCTCGTAGCCTGGATTTTTCCAGGTCAATTAACCCTGATTTACAAAGCTTTGACGAATGGCTAAACAAGAATAAAGACCGCATTCCTCTTGAGTAAAAATTGAAATAAAAAATCAAACAGGATTTTTCCTGATCAAGCAAAATTTCTGAGAGGAATGAAGAAGTATGTTGGGTAAAACCACAATGTTCAAAAAGCAAACAACAAATAAATATCAATTTACAATGATCAGGTTATCAACATTTTGATATTGAATTTTCTCATTTGTGATTTATTTGTTGTTTGATCCATTGCACGTTGGAGCTTTTGTAAACGCTCCTACATCGGCAATGGCATGGATTCATGGACCTCTATCTCACAATCTCCCCGCCACATCAGATGTGGATGTCCCTGGAGGAGTGATTTTGCTTCATTCATGTCTTTGGCCTGAAGTATGGAGTAACCGGCAACTCCTCGTTCACTGGCAACGCTTTTACCATCCGGCAGCAATTTCTGTCCACCCATTAAGGGAGTGCCCAGATCTATGAGCTTGTCTCCACATTTTTCCACCCATTCCATCCAGGGTTTCATACCTTCCTGCATTTCTTCAGGTGTGGCGTTCGCAGTTTGTTGGAGCGCTTCGGCAGTTGCGTGGTAAATAACGATAAACTTTTTCATGATTGGTTATGATTTATGATGAATGAATTAACCCGGAAAATTCGTTGAATTTTCCGCCCGATGGGCCGACGTTTAGCAAAATCCTGATTAGAAGTGAAATAAGTTTGTTTTCACTATTAGTATAGAATACAACCATTCCTCAAATTTGGGGAATAAGGATTTTGATAAAGTCGGGGTTAACCTCCTACGAGTCTGATGCGACTGTCGGAGTCATCAGACCTGACATAACTTATTGAATAACAGAGGTTTTTAATAAGTTATCGTCATTATTCATGTTTTTCACATGAATAAACCGGGTTAACTCAGAAAATTCACAAAGTTTTCCGTCCTCTGGATTCAATATAGAGATTCATTTACTTGTGGGAAGGCGTGTTTCTGACAACTTAATGATTAGGCAAAAATAAATTGCATAGTCTCACAACTATTCATTTTGGATGCGAGGCTGCTCCAACCCACTTTTAAATACTTTTTCAATAGAAAGGGTATGGGTTATGTCTGACAATGGATTTTCCATTAAGATAACAAAATCAGCAAATTTGCCTTTTTCAACGCTCCCGTAGTCTTTTTCAATACCCAGCATCTTTGCTCCATTGTAGGTGGCCATCTTAATAATTTGAAGAGGAGAGATGCCACCCATTTGCATAATTTCCATTTCCTCATGCAGACTAAATCCCGCCAGGACATAGTCATCGCCTAAAACATCCGTCCCTAAAACGATGTTGATTCCTGCATCGTGTGCTTTTTTTACATCTGCTGTCACAGGCAATAAAAATTCTGCGAATGTCAAAGTGTCGTTTCCTGTAATTTCCTTCAATAGACCTTTGCTAGCTTCGAAATTTACCTGGCTTTTCAGTGCATTGACCAGTGAACTATCGTAGACATCCGCAATCTCAGGCCTTTCCAGCCATTCAGGATGCATTCGGTAAAAAAACAATGATTTACCCAGAGTTAAGGTAGTGATCCATGAGACACCTCTTTTTACCATTTCATTCATAAGATCCTCATCGGTTTCATCGGGTATGTCTGTACCTAAGAAATGGACAAGATTATCTATTCCTGCTTTCATGCAGATCCGTACCTCTTCTATATCACTGGTGTGTGCATAGACAGGTAAACTTGCTGAATGAGCTTCACGGACAATAGAATTAATCAGACTGCTGTCCATACGCTCCACAAAAGGAGGAGTTGGACCATCTTCGACTACTAACTTTATTCCGATGGCTCCGTTTTCTTTTGCTTCGGAAACAATTTTCTTAGCATGTCCGGCATCCTTCAGGTAATAAATCGTTTCTCCATCAACCCAGACTGAAGAAGGGTAGGTTTTATAAGGGTGGCCTCCTTCGGTGGTGACAATTGGACTGGAGTAAAATACGCGAGGTGATATTATGTTGCCGTTTTCAGCTGATTCCTGCAATTCTTTCATGTTAGCATAGCTCCCTCTTCCTCCACCAAATAAGATGGTTGAGGTAATCCCAAAATGAACCATCGTTTTAAACTGGTGATTGTAGCTTTTTCTTGCAGTCGTATCAACATCAATGCGGGAAGGGTGGGCATGTGCCTCCATCAATCCCGGGATCAGGTATTTTCCTGTACCATCGAATTCGGATTTAGCAGTTGCGCCGGGGAGTAGTTCAGAAGATATTTCTATAATTTTTCCGTCGCTTACATAGATATTCACATTCTCTTTCATCGGACTTCCCGTGCCATCCACCAGGTTAATATGATAAATGGCAAGGTCATATTCTTGGTTTTTTGTAGAATTACATGAAGCCAGAAGGACAGTGAAAAAAATGAGGGTGAAAAAGTGGTTTGCCAATTGTCTGAATAGTTTAGTTTTCACAAAATAATTATATGAACCCAAATTCCGCATTAGAGCGGAATTTGCCCTTTTGGCTGACGAAAGCGGAGCTTTGTCAGGGTTAACCTTGACAAAAACACAGTTTTTTGTCAACCCGTAGGGCAGATTAAGCAAAAGCTTAATCTGGGATGAACTTAAAAACCTGATTAATATTTAATAATAATCCAAGTCGAAATTATCTCATAATAAATAATCAGTCAATAGTTTTTCTTAAATCACCCTATTCGACCCGTAAAATCTTTTCCATCTTACGACCCTTCGCTAATTCATCTACCAGCTTATCCAGGTATCTTACTTTTTGCGTTAAGGGGTTTTCAATTTCTTCTACACGATAACCACAAATGACACCAGTGATGAGGTGAGCATTGGTGTTTAAGGTAGCATTCTGAAAGAATTTTTCAAACGTTACTTTTTCGTCAATGAGTTCATTAAGCTTTTTTTCATCGAAACCGGTTAGCCACTCTATGACCTGATGCAATTCTTCTTTCGTTCGGCCTTTCCTCTCGACTTTTGTGACATAATGCGGATATACCGATGAAAATGTCATTTTTGCCATTCGTTCGTCGTGTTTTTGTGTGGTTTTCATAATTCCGGGTTTATTGTTCAAATTACTTTAACCTTTCTAATTTGCCCTTTCTTTTGACGATGTTTTTGTAGTCCCACTGAATTTCTTTTGATTTTTTCAGCCAGCGTTTAAGATCTTCAATATTAATTTGTTCTGCTGAAGAGTAGAAAATGGAGGCATCTTTGAACTTTTTTCCAACAATGTTCAATCTTTCTTCTTCAAAGTCTGCACCACTCCAAAACATCAAACGCCAGCCGACCTTTTGTTTGCTGTAGCCAACAATCGGATTCCCATCCAAAAACCACACCGGGTGGGCATGCCAGATCTTACTTTCCGATTCAGTCAGCTCGTTGCCAATGGTCGTGGCAAGAAGATCACAAATTTCTTGATCAGCCGCTGTTTGTTGATCATTGTATGCTTGAATTTCCGGGTTCATGTGGGCTTCTTTAATGTTGTTGGTTAGATTAACATGGATAGTAGGAATAAGAAGAAGTTTTGATATCTAAGTTTTCTAAAAATTAAATACTTATCTATCTCTAAAATCCTTACATACTCTCATTATCACCATCATTTTCATTTCCAATAAACAACATTCATCAAATTCAAGCAATGAAATACACTATTATGTTATCTAAGGCAAGTTTCTCAGAAATATTAAACCGTCCAAAAACTTAAGAACAATCATCCTGAACTTGATTCAGGATCGGTTTAATCTAGTAAAAGATCCTGAACTGAATTCAGGATGACGCGAAGGAAGCGCTTTTTAGCTAGCTTAAGAAAGAAACCGCTCTTTCAGATCTCATAAAAAATCATTACCCGTTAATTTTACTATATTTGCAACGTGAAACCTCTGGCGCTTATCATGGCTTTTCTTTTTATGGGACTTATTCTGGTTCCATGCGATGATACCATGGCTGCCGGTGATTGTGAGTCTTCGTATGTGGAGCACTCCGATCAGGAAGATCACAAAGATACAGGAGATGAATGCTCGCCTTTGTGCATTTGCAATTGCTGCCAGGTGCATTTCACATCCTTCAGCCAATGTGAAAAAGCAACCACCATCGAACTCATCACGGAAATTGATTTTTTATACCTGGAATCCCATCCAAAGGAATCATTTAACCCTCTTCTCAAACCACCCAAATTCTGAATTCGGAATGAGCACAGGCAAATTATGCCTGATCGGTTAATCTCTCATTAGAGATCAATCGAACCATAATTATTTCTGAATTCAAAATCATTTGTTATGATCAATCAAATCATAGCTTTTTCCATCAGGAATAAGCTGATTGTTGGTCTGCTCACCCTCGCTATGATCGGCGGAGGGATATGGAGTATGACCAAGGTGCCACTTGATGCAGTACCCGATATTACCAACAACCAGGTGCAGGTCATCACGCAGGCGCCCAATCTTGGTACGGAAGATATTGAACAATTTGTCACCTATCCTATAGAAGTAGCTTTGGCCAATCTGCCCGGTGTCATCGAGATCAGGTCTATTTCGAGATTCGGCCTGTCTGTTGTCACCATTGTTTTTGAAGATGACATGGATACCTATCTTCCCCGCCAGCTGGTAGCTGAAAAACTTTCCCAGGTCAAGGAGGATATTCCGGAAGGGTTTGGAAGTGTATTCATCGGACCGATCACGACCGGCCTGGGAGAGATCTACCAATATACTCTGGAAGTAGACCCCAAATATTCAAATCAGTATTCGGCAATGGACCTGCGAACCATGCAGGACTGGATCGTTCGCCGCCAAATGGCGATGGTTCCCGGTGTGGTGGAAGTAAATGCTTTCGGTGGCTACATCAAACAATATGAGGTAGCTGTCGACCCTGATGAACTGAGGGCCATTGACCTCACCATTACGGATATTTTTGAAGCACTTGAACAGAATAACCGGAATACCGGCGGGGCTTACATTGAGAAAAACCACATGGCTAACTTCATTCGGGGGGAAGGCCTGGCCAGGAGTGTCGAAGATATTGAAAACATAGTCATTAAAACAGTGGAGGGAATCCCCATTTTGATCAGGGATGTAGCCAGTGTTAAGATGGGAAAAGCCATTCGATATGGGGCTTTTACCAAAGATGGGAATGGTGAGGCAGTAGGTGGGATCATCTTCATGCTAAAAGGTGCCAATTCGAACAAGGTTATTGCTCAGGTGAAAGAAAGAATGGAGCAAATACAGGAATCGTTGCCGGAAGGTGTGACCATCCAGCCGTTTCTGGACCGTAGCGCACTCATTTCCGAAACGACCAGCACCGTGACGACCAACCTGGTGGAAGGAGCGTTGATCGTGATTTTCGTACTCGTTATTCTTTTGGGAAACTGGCGGGGAGGGTTGATCGTCGCATCTACCATCCCTTTATCATTGCTCTTTGCTTTTATCCTGATGTATGTGTTTGATGTGTGGGCCAATTTGATGAGCCTTGGGGCAATTGATTTCGGGATCATCGTAGATGGAGCAGTGATCATTGTAGAAGGTACGGTTTTCTTTTTGTCCGGACAGGTTCTTAAGGGGAAAAGAATTGACACCAGGGTTCGTGATGACGTTACTTATGAAGCTTCGAGCAAGATGATGAACGCTGCTTTTTTCGGACAGCTGATCATTCTGATTGTCTTTTTGCCTATCCTTTTTTTGGAAGGTGTTGAAGGAAAAATGTTCCGGCCAATGGCATTTACATTTATGTTTGCCATGCTGGGGGCGATGATCTTGTGTCTTACCTATGTTCCGGTTGTCTCATCGCTGTTCATCCAGGTATCCGGAAAAGGAAAAAAATCCTGGGGAGACATGCTTGTCAAATGGCTGGAGGATAAATACGAAGCTTCGCTGGGGAGGGTACTAAAATGGACAGGCCTAGTGATAATTTCAGCTTCGATTCTATTGGCATTGGCGGTTTTTACTTTTACAAGAATGGGGGGAGAATTTATTCCCCAACTTGATGAAGGCGATATTGCCTTCCACATAATTCTGAAGCCGGGAAGCTCACTGTCAGAAAGCATCCATACATCAACGAAAATTGAGAAAATCCTCCTGGAAAACTTTCCGGAAGTTAGACACGCCATGAGCCGGTTTGGAGTTGCCGACGTACCTACCGATCCCATGCCGATGGATATTGGCGATTGTTTTGTGATCCTGAAGCCCAAAGAGGAATGGGTTTCCGCAAAAACCAAAGAAGAACTGATAGAAAAGATCAAGGAAAAGATCAGCATCATTCCCGGTGTGAACTATGAATTCACCCAACCCATTGAGATGCGATTTAATGAGCTGCTCACAGGTGTTCGGGAAGATATTGCTGTGAAGCTTTATGGCGAGGACCTGGATTTTCTTGCGAAGAAGGCGGAGGAAATGGGCAGGATCATTTCATCGGTAGAAGGTGTGGGAGAAATGAGGGTGGAGGCGACTTCGGGACTCCCACAGATGACCGTCGTTTACGATCGGGATGAATTAGCGCAATATGGGTTAAATGTAAATGGTATTAATAAGGTGATTGAAACTGCTTTCGCAGGAGGGAAAGCCGGTGTCATCTTTGAAGGGGAAAAACGGTTTGATCTGGTGGTGAGACTGGATTCCATCCATCGTACCAATATCGATGATGTGAAGGGGTTGTACATCAATACTCCAAATGGCGCCCAGATCCCATTGAAAGAAGTGGCTACTATCAACTATGAGCCGGGCCCCATGCAGATCAGCCGCGATAATACCAATCGCCGGACCTATGTGGGGATCAATGTACGCGGACGGGATGTGAAAACACTTGTGGAGGAGATCAGACAAAAATTAAACGATCAGCTGGACCTTCCTGCAGGTTACTACATTCGCTACGGTGGAGCGTTTGAAAACCTGGAGCGGGCCACAAACCGGTTAAAGATAGTGGTGCCTATTGCGTTAGCGCTGATCTTTATTTTGATCTTTTTTGCTTTACGATCTTTCAAACAAACCATTATGATTTATATCGCTATTCCCCTGGCTGCTATTGGCGGCGTGTTTTCCCTTTGGTTAAGGGATATGCCTTTCAGCATTTCAGCAGGAGTGGGATTTATTGTTCTATTTGGTGTGGCTGTTCTGAATGGCCTGGTATTGATAAGCGCCTGGAATGAGCTCAAAGAAGAAGGTGTGAATGATTTGACAGATCGAATCAAACAGGGTTCCAGGAGACGGATCCGGCCTATTTTGCTCACGGCCCTCACGGATATTCTAGGTTTTTTACCTATGGCCATTTCCACTTCAGCGGGTGCGGAAGTTCAGCAGCCTCTGGCAACTGTGGTCATTGGAGGAATGATCACATCCACACTGCTGACTTTGTTCATACTGCCGATCTTATACCGTTGGATGGAATCGGGCACATTAAAATTATCCATCAATAAAAACCTGGCTGTGCTGATTGTTATTGTTGGTTTCGGTACTCTGTTCTCCAATTCCGTGAAGGCGCAAGCTACTGATTCGCTTCAAACCATCACTATGGAAGAAGCCGTCATCAGGGCATTGTCAAACTACCCGGAATTAAAAGCCACAAGACTAAAAATCGACCAGCAGGAATCACTGAAAAAGACTGCCTGGGATCTTGGAAATACACAAGTCTTTACCGCAGGAGAAGAGCTGAGTGAAGGTGGTCAGGGAGTTTATACCACGATCGGTATCCAGCAACAGAATGTAGACCTGTTTGGCGTGCCGGCTAAGCTCAAAGCTCAAAAGGAAAAAGTGATGCTGGCGGAAACGGCTTTGGAACTAAACGAGATCCAGCTTACGCAAAAGGTGAAGGAGGCTTACGCCAATGCCTACATTGCAGGTTTAAACCTGGAACTGTTTAATCAGCTGGATTCGATCTACCGGGATTTTGAACGGGCGGCACGATTACATTATGAAGTGGAAGAAACCTCTAAACTGGCTTACCTTGCTTCGATGAACCAGGTCAGGCAAATCCAGTTGCAAAAAGGTCAGGCAGAATTCGACTATGTCACGGCGCTGATCAAATTTAATTTATGGTTGGTAAGCGATACGGTTTTTACTCCTGATTTTACCGGAGAGGCCAGGTGGTTGGACGCCCCTGTGTTGGTGGATTCAATAGCAGATCATCCGTTGTTGCAATTAGCCGAACAAAATATTTCCGTGGCCGAAGCCGATAAGAAGGCAGCTTCAACGGCATTGTACCCCAAATTGTATGGTCAATATGGAGCACAAAAAATAGACGGGCAATCCGGTTTTTACCAGTTCCAGGCAGGTGTTTCCATTCCACTTTTCTTTTTCCGCGAAAGTGGTCAAATACAATCAGCGAAGATTCGGAGTGAAATAGCCGAACAGGAGTATAAGCAAAGTCAGCTGGAATTGCAGACCGAATACCAGTCACTGCTTCAGCAGTACAAGAAGTGGCAGGCTTCGTGGCAGTTTTATAACGAAGAAGCATTGCAACTGGCTCATGAACAAAGGAACGGTGCTATTTTCGCCTATAAAGAGGGAGGCATTGACTATGTGTCCTTTATTCAAAACCTGAAGGAAAGTCTTCAGGTGGAACTCAACGCAAGGGATGCATTGCAAAAGTACCTGGAATCAAAATTTCGCCTGGAATATTATCTCGGATCAATTCACAAGTAAAAAGACAAAACAATGAAATTCACTATAAATCAAATCATCGCCATTTGCTCAATCATATTGATTTTAATGGCTTGTGGCAAGAGTCAGGATCATTCACATGACGATGATCACACTCATGAAGAGGCGGGTCACCACGATGAAGAAAGCGAAAAAGTTCACCTTTCAGCTGCTCAGTTTGAAGCGCTGGATATGAAGGTGGGGGAACTTCCCAGGAAAAATCTTTCTTCGATTGTTCAAGCTAATGGGGAGCTGGAGGTGCCTCCGCAAAATGAGGCAAACGTTACGGCGATCCTTGGCGCAAATGTGGTATCCATCAAGGTCATTGAAGGGGATGATATTAAAAAGGGGCAGGCACTGGCTTACCTATCACATCCGAACCTCACAAGATTGCAAAGCGAATACCTGGAGGCACACAATCAACTTTTGTTTCTGGAGCAGGAATTCCAGCGACAGAAAAGGCTCTATGAAGCGGAGGTTGGTTCCGGAAAAACATATCAACAAACCCAGGCGGAGTACAATGCCTCTCAGGCTATTGTCAAAAGCCTTGGATCGCAACTTCGGCAATTAGGTATGAGTCCTCAGCGAATTGAGCAAGGAGAATTCTATGACCAGGTCCCGGTAGTAAGCCCAATAGAAGGAACCATTGTAAAGGTGAATATCAAAACCGGCCAGTATGTTCAACCGGAAAAAGAACTGTTTGAAATTGTCAATACACATCATATCCATGCCGATCTGATGGTCTTTGAGAAAGATGTTTTTAAAGTTCATGTTGGTCAGCGGGTGCGTTTTACGGTCGAGACACTTCCGGGCGAAGAATTGTATGCTGAGATCTATTCGGTTGGAAAGAAATTCGAGCAGGATCCAAAAGCAATACACATTCATGCCGAGATAGAAAACAAAGAGGGACATTTAATACCGGGAATGTACATTAAGGGTCAGATCTTAACAGATAGTGTGGAGACTTTTGCACTGCCCGAGAGTGCCATCACACGGGAAGGAAACGAATACCTTACTTTTATTGCGGAAAAAGAGCAGGAAGGATCCGAGGTGATGTGGATGTTTACTCCAACACAAATTCTGACTGGCACATCGAATAATGGATGGGTAGAAGTAAAATTACTACAGGAATTTCCAGGGGGAACTCAATTTGTACTGAACAATGCCTACTATTTACTGGCAGAAATGAAAAAGGAAGAGGCGGGGCATAGTCACTAGAGTTGTAAAAGATAGTTGTCGACAAATCATTAAAACTCAATGACGAATCTCAGTGAGCATAGGGAAAAGAGCAGTTGGGAGATGGAAGATAAAAGGAGGTAAATGCTGGAAGATGGAAGACTGCATTTCCGGGTTCGAGGAGTATAAGTGTCACATTTTAATTTGAATGAGAATGAAACATGAGATCAGACAAAATTCTGGCTAGTCTGATTTTCGTTTGAACAAATCCTATACTGATAATTTCAACCTTCTCTTCCCATTATTTTAACAAATTACCCATGGTAAACATTCATTTTGAGTTAAATTGCAGAGGTGTACATACATGCATGAACCTGACGCAAATTTTTCATTAAATAAACTTTTTAACTACCTCAATATGACACGAACTTTGCTCCTTATTTTCCTGATTTCATTTTTTTTATTGAATACCGCATTTAGCCAGGATGTTACGATCTCTGTAAATGCTGCTGCAGATAATAAACCGGTTTCGCCCTATCTCTATGGGAGAAACAACAGTTTTTCAAACGTATTCGGCACTCCAACTACCGAGTCCGAAATACAGCTTTACCGAGAGGCTGGATTGCGGTTTTCCCGGGAAAACAATGGAAACAATGCAACCAAATACAATTGGAAAAGAAAAATATCGAGCCACCCTGACTGGTACAACAATGTGTATGACCATGACTGGGGTTTGGTTTGCCAAACGATCGAATCTGACATGCCGGACCTGCATGCCATGTTTGCTTTTCAGCTAATTGGAAAAGTGGCGGCCAATAAAAATAATAACTTCAACGACTGGGGCTATAACAATTCTCAATGGTGGGATGGCGTCGGGCAAAACCTCGCCGGAGGAGGGGAGGTAAACCCCTCAGGAGGACATGATGCCCTTACGGACGGCGATCCCGATCTTTACCTGATGGACTGGCCGGCAGATTCCACGACGGCTATTCTTGATCATTGGTTTGGCTCAGACGGACTTGGTTTTGATCCCAAAAAGTTTCAGTACTGGAGCATGGATAACGAACCGGAGATCTGGAGTGGCACCCATGATGATGTGATGCCTACGTTACCCTCTGCAAATGCTTTCATGGATATGTATTTTGCCACGGCCAAGAAAGCCCGGGAAAAGTTCCCTGATGTTAAATTGGTGGGGCCGGTTCCTGCGAACGAATGGCAGTGGTACAGGTGGGGAGATGAATCCCTTACAATCGGAGGACAGTATTATTGCTGGTTGGAATATTTCATCAAGCGGGTAGCCGATGAGCAACAAACATCAGGCATCCGATTGTTGGATGTGCTGGATATTCACTGGTATCCTTCCGAATCTTCCAACGCAGATGTTTTACAATTACACCGGGTCTTCTATGATGAAAGCTATACCTATCCGGGAGCCAACGGCCTTAAAACGATCAATGGTGGCTGGGACAACTCCTTAAACAAGGAATACATATTTAAGCGGATAGAAGACTGGCTGGATGAACACTTTGGGGAAGGCCATGGCATCACCCTTTGCATCAGCGAGTTTGGTGCCAATTCTTCTGACCCAACCATTAATGCCGTGCTTTACGCATCCATGCTGGGCACCTTTTCCGAACATGGAGTGGAAATATTCACTCCATGGACCTGGAAAACTGGTATGTGGGAAACACTTCACCTTTTCAGCCGCTATGCAAAAACGACCAGCGTTCGTACGACCAGCGACCAGGATAACATGGTTTCCGGATACAGCACCATGAATAGTACTTCCGATTCCCTGACACTCATGCTGGTTAACCGCGATCTGTCCTCCTCGAAAACTGTCAATGTGAATCTGACAGGATTTTCCGTTGCCCACGGAAGCTATACAGTTTTGGAATTATCGTCCCTGCCAGGTTCAGAAACATTTATATCTCATAGTAACAATGCGCTGAAAGAACGCACAATAAATGCCTCGGGAAATTCCTTTGAAATTTCCATTCCTCCACTATCGGTCACAGCTATTTTGTTAAAGGGAGGAACCTCAGATGTGGTGCTTTCAACTCCGGACATTCCTGAATTACATAACATTAATCTGTTTCCCAATCCGGCCACCGGCAGTTTCACCCTTGAGCTTACAAGCATTGATAAAATTCCTTCTAAAGTAGTCATCTACAACATCCGAGGGGAAAAATGCGCTACCTTGAATTGGAGCAGTCCGCAAAAATCGACACTTACTGTACCAATGGAAAGGTTTGAGTCCGGTGTGTATTTTCTGGAGATCAGGGGTGATGACTTCATCTGCAGAAAGAAATTGGTGGTGAAGAACTAGACATTTTAAAAAACTCATACCATGGAAATAATCAAAAATGGATCACAATCATCCGTTAAGGGACCAGAAGATTGGTTTACGGGAAGTGTGAGAATTGATCCCTTATTTTCAAAAAGAGATTCGACAAAAGCAGCCGGCGCCCTTGTGACATTTGAACCGGGAGCCCGAACAGCATGGCATACCCATCCCGCCGGTCAGACATTAATCGTACAATCGGGATTGGGCTGGGTACAACGCGAAGGTGGGCCTAAAGAAGAGATTGGTCCGGGCGATGTAGTTTGGTTTGAACCAAATGAAAAGCACTGGCATGGTGCTTCATCAAATAAGGGAATGAGTCACATTGCCGTTCAGGAAGAAGTGGATGGAAAAGTAGTCACCTGGCTGGAGAAAGTGACCGATGCTCAATACTCCATAGAATCCATGTGATATCGGAAGGTAAAAATGAAGGGATTTTTAACCCCGGATTTTTACCCAAAAATGGTATCATTCAGGAAATCGCCTTTTAAAGCGTTTTTAGGCACATTTATGGAAACGTTCCGAAGAGTTCACGGAAACGTTTCCATGATCACTCGGGAACGTTCCCAAAAGGTCTCCGAAACGTTCCCATCAGTCGCCCGGAACGTTCCCGTGAGGAAGTGGGCAAAAACAGGTCAATTTGATGATTCTTCATTTTGTTATAAGCAGGAGGATAAATGCAGGGAATTTTTGATCTGTTGGCTGTCTGAAGTTTTCGCCTGAATATGAATTAATATGTTAAGTAGATCAACTTCGTAACTATTATGGAATACAGGGATGACAAGAGTCCTGCATTGGGGAAATGGGATCTTGTTGAAAATTATCCGAAATATCCTCAGGGAATGAGAGCCTTTAAGAAACCGTGAAGGATTTATAATTCGGACCAAATCATTAAAATGAGTTGGGATTGATTGAGGGGTCATTACTACAGACCCCGCTATGATGCAACAATGAATTAGGAAACATTCTTCACTCAAATCTATACAAAAGTATCCCGTAACCCACTCCAGCAGGATCGGTGGTTTTGGCGCTTTGGAATGCCATGTATTTTCCGTCTGTGGAAATGACGGGATTGGATGCCTTCCCATCAATGTAATCATTGAAATGCGTTAGCCGCACGAAATCCTTTCCGGTGCCATCAAGCCGTAGTTTCCAGATATCGATGTTGCCCATTCCGGCATCACCTCCCAGCGTTTCGCATTGCTGGTCTGATTCCACACAGGTGGAGAGGCCATCCGGGAAAATTCCTTCCGCTTCATAATACCTGCCCGGTTTACTGATCATCCGGGTGACCTGGCTGTTTTGGAGATCCAGGCTATAGACAGAAGCGGGTGGACCGGGTTCATAACAGGTATAAACCATCTTGCTATCATTGTCATAAAAGTCCTGCGCCTCCATGACGCAGCCCGGATCATTGCTCTCAAGCATTGTTCGTTTGTTTACCAATTGGGGTTGATCACCGGAAGTGTCAATATCTGCCGCCATCAGGTAGGATTCTCCCTCTTTCAATGCGGGGTCCTGGTCCCATGTCACAGTGAAGGCAATGGTCATATTTGTTTTGGAAATGGCTGCACCCTCGCTCATCTTCTGACCGAGCTTAACCGGTTTGGATCCCCGTTCTTTGCTCATGTACCACAGCTCATTGTCCCGGTCCCTGCTAACGCTTATGTTCTCAAAATATTCCGGCCCGATCAGCAGATAGTCGCCATTGACCAGGTGCATCACCCTTAGAAAAACAGCGCCAGGAACGTTGCAGGTGAGACATCTGATCATCTTCGTCTCTAAGTTGATGACCATCGCGTCCCCGAAGCTCTTTGCCATAAAAGCTATTTCCTTATTGTCAGGTGAGAAATCAGCCCTTTCTCCAAAAAGGGTAAGCACTTCGATGTTTTCCGGCAGGTGGTCGAGCGGACTTCCTTTCCTTCTTTTGTCCTGGGAAAAAGCAGTCAGACAGGTCAGGGTGCATAGAATGGCTATAAAGGTTTTCATATGGGTGATTTTAGGATTTGATAATAAGTTAGTAAATGATTTGGAAAGTGGCTTTCTCGTTGTGTTTTTCTGATGTTTTATAGGTGAGACTTTAATCAAGTTTGTGGGTTACTTTTGATCAACCCGATCATATAGGGATGACAAACTTGAACCAATAACTACTATGAAAGACTTGAAACTTCTTCCTGCCTTAGTATGCATTATTTTTTTAGCATTGACAAGTTGTGAAGACAATGCGGTGACAAACGAACTGGAACCAATCGAAAAATCAGGCGTTAACCGGGGATTTCCAGGGGGACCCAATGATGAATCGGGAGGTACTGATGATTATTGTCCGTACCCTGATATCTATCATACAGAATTTGCCCCGGAAGATCTTTACAGCATGAAAAGCCTGGTTTGGCGAATCACCTGGCCGGATTGTTATAACAAATCAGATGAAGATGAGATCCCGACAGCATTTATTCCAAATGGTGCATTGTATAGCTCCAAATTTCTGAATGGCGTTGATCCCCAAAACACTTATAACTCTGTCTTTTCATTGTATCTGGATAATACGATCAAAAAGACTTCGGATATGGGTAATGTACTGAATTTTGCCAACAATCCTCCGGCCGGAAGCATGGAGACCGTCATTTTCAAAATTTATGAAGATGGTCCTCCGCCAATTGAACATATCCAAATGAGTGTGGTTAATTCCCCTGGTGGCCTGGTGCATCACTACCTGAATGCGGATGTGGAAGTGGATGAGTTAGCCTATCAGGAAGGCGATATCCTTACTTTTCAACTTTCAGGTCCTGAATATACCCGATATGGTGTGATCTGGATCAAATCGATGTCGCCAAGAATTATTGATGTGTACATGACCGCCAAAGGCAATGGTCCTTCTGATGATATTGGAAAGGTTTCGCGCTAAGCTACTATAGCTAATTTGACGCTAAATGCATTTGACAAAATCTGGTTTTAATTATTGACCAGACGGATACTTTATTGCAGGGTCTCTTAGGAATACCTCGCCAGGACTAATTTACAAGAACTTTTTAAGCAGGAGGCTAACTGTTTGCCTTCACAAATTCAGCCGCATGACTCCGCGAACTCACACCAAGTTTTGAGAGAATGGCAGAGATGTGATGATCAACGGTCTTTGGTGAAATAAATAGCTTTTCGGCTATTTCAATATTCGTCAGGTTTTCAGGCAATAGTTCCAATACTTCCATTTGACGGACCGTTAGTCCCGCTAAATTTTGTCTGGTGGATTTCCTGGGTCCTTTGGGGATGTTTTTCAAGCCGGTTTCCCGCATTTCCTGTTTGAGTTTGCTGATGGTTTTGGCAGCGCCAAGTGACTCCAGAATCTCGAAGGCTTTTTTCCTTGCAGCCTCATCCCCATCGGCAAGGGCAAGGGCTTGTTGGTAAGGAACCCCTAACTCATGCCATTCATCTGCTGCTTCCCTCCATCTGCCGGTAATTTGTAAAAAATAAGGTCGGGCCATATTTTCAGGAATTTTATTTAATCGACCTCCTTTCCATAACCAATAGGCCAATTCACCGATTTTCCATGGATTGTTGGTTTGCATCAAATGCATGTTGTACGTCTCAAGTTCCTCTATCGCCTCATCCAGCTGGTTGTTAAGCCAGTAGGCCTCAGTTTTAGCCATTTTAGCTATAAAGGCACATTCTCCTTTTATATTTGCGCTTGGCATGGCCATTTGGAAGTTTATAAGGAAATCCGGGTCATTTCTGCGAGCTCGTATAATTCCAACGACAGAAAAGGCTATTCTGCTATCAAGCGGGTTAATTGTTCTTTGTCTTATCACATATTCAGCCAATTCTATGGCCTTGTCCCAATTGCCGAGATCTAATTCAAGTTTTGACTGGCCACCAAACATGCTCAGACGATACAATTCAATATTTTTTTCATAGCAAAAAGTCATTCCTTCATTGAGATATTTTAAGGCACGATTATAATTTCTTTTGGAAAGGTTAAGCAAGCCTAAATTGATATATGCCCTAGTTGCCATTTCATCAAACTCATTTTTTAATGCCAATTCAAGGCTTTTTAAAATTAAAGATTCACCTTCCGGGTCATTAATAAACATTTTGCCCTTTCCTATGCTAATCAGTGAAAAGACTTCTACCTGGGTTTCCTTAAATTTTCGGGCCAAATTGAGTGATTTCTCTCCCCACTCAATACTTAAATAGGGCCTTTCATTGTTCTCCAGTACATTGGAATAATTGCTTAGTGTTAATGCAAGTTGAGGGCATGGCGGAACATCGTTCAGGGTTTCTACAGCCTTTTCAATGTATTTGATAGCTATATCGGCTTCTCCGGCCAGGTCAAAAACTTTGGAAAATTTGAGATAGAGCTCACCCAGAAGAAGCAGGTCATTTTTCTTTTCAAGGATTTCCTGCATGGCCTCAATCGCCTTTTTGGATTCTTCTATTTGCCCCGAAAGGTAGCATTCATAATATCTCCCATCATAAAGATCCAGTTTTTCCTCAACTGAGAGACCATCTGAGTTTTCAATAGCAACTAAAAAGTGCAAGGAAGCTTCACGATGTGATGAAAACCTAGATGCTTGTTTTGCAGCAAGCGGAGCATATTCGATAAGAATTCCCTTGTTTTTGGCATGATTTGCATGATGAACAATCAAAGCAAGGTATGGATTCAGGTTTTCACCTTCCAGGATACAGTCTAATACTTTTTGATGGAGTTGAATAGTTTTCAGATAGGGAATAGAATCTAAAATTGCTAATCGGGTTAACTCATGCTTAAATGAAATAAGGTTATTCTCTATCATTAATATTCCATTTTCGATGCAATGGTCGGCAAGCTCATCAATATCAGGGATTAATCTTCTGATAAACTCAAGTTCAATTTTTGTTGGTATGACAGAAATTGTTTTTAGAAACTCATTAGCTGATTGGTCTAACCTTGAAGTCCTTGATAGAACGGCTTCTCTAATACTTTGAGGGAGTTCCTTTTTTTTATTATTTAATATTTCATTGACGAAAAAAGGATTACCACCTGTCAGTTCATATAGTCCGTCAATATAGATGCCTGATTGATTCATCAGTTCATCGATGCTTTCCTTAGATAATGGGTAAATCCTGATTCTTTTTACGTCTGTGGTTGGTAAGCTCCCGAGGGTAGAGGTAAGCATTTGATTGGTGCCGGATTCTTCACTTCGATAAGTTAAAATGAAAATGACCGGTAGCTGACCGATTCTCCTCCCTATGTATTTAATGAGGTCCAGTGTCGCTTCATCCGCCCAGTGGATATCTTCAAAAACAATGACTTTTAAAAAATGATCCGAAGCTAAAAACTTAATGAAACCAGCGTAAAAATTAATTCTTTTGTCTTCGCTTTCAATTAGGTGGGCCAGCTCACCAGGTAATTGGCTGGCCATATCGTAAATAGGGCCCAGAGGTCTGGGTGTAAACAATGCATCACATCCGCCCCAAAATACTTCTATTTCGGAATCTAATTCTTGTTTGAATTGATTGATGAGTGAAGTTTTACCAACTCCGGCTTCTCCCGATAACAGGACAATTTTACCACTTCCCAATGAAGTTTCATGGGTGAGCTGGGTAAGTAAATCCAGAGAATCTTTTCGTTCTAAAAGTTTCATATGAAAAGGAAAAATGTCAGAGAATTGAGATTCTGCTTCACTCACCACTTTTCTTCGACCCAGATTAAGCAATAACTTAATCTACCCTGATGATGCTTTGATCACAGTCCGACAAATATCGTCGGACCCAAAGGGCAAATTCCGCTCAAATGCGGAATTTGGGTTCAAGAATCTCCTATTAATCTAATCAAAAAAGAAATAAAAAATAATACTATACTGGTATAATTATGAGTCAACGAGTGATCATACTATTGTTGATGATTTTACATTTCAATAGGAATAAAATGTAAATTAATGGCTGAAAATGCCAAAAGTAAAATTAACCATGCTTACTTATAAGATCTTTATGCCCCAAATTATTTCAGCAAACAGGCTTCTTCTTTTCATTTGCACCATCCACTTTTTATTTTCCTGCAATTCAAAAGAAGAGACCAGAGTACTTCCCCGAGTAGCGATTGCCGGATTGGCTATTGAGTCAAGCACTTTTTCACCTGCAACAAGCGGCGTGGAGGCATTCCGTGTGCGGGAAGGTAAAGAAGTATTCTCTTACTATCCATTTCTGGACTCGGGATCGGTTGACCGTAGTCGGGCGGAATGGTTTCCCGCTTTGCGTGGTCATGCCATTCCCGGAGGGATCGTTACCAGGGATGCCTATGAGACCCTGGTTGGTAAGACATTGGAAATGCTGAAAGAAAACCTTCCTTATGATGGATTGTTTTTCGATATCCACGGAGCGATGAGTGTACAAGGGCTGGATGACCCGGAAGGAGATTTTATTAAGCGAGTTCGCGATGTTGTAGGGACTGAGACACTTATTTCAACTTCCATGGACCTGCATGGCAATGTGTCGCAAGCTCTCGCCAAACATACGGATCTGATCACGTGTTACAGAATGGCTCCCCATGAAGACGCCCTTGAATCCAAACAGCGGGCGCTTGAAAACCTCCTGGATAGATTGCAAAACGGTAAAGGTAAGCCTGCTTACAAGGCTTGGATTCCGGTGCCCATTTTGCTGCCAGGAGAGAAGACCAGTACGCGTATTGAACCGGGAAAAAGCCTTTATGCACAGGTGGATCCGATTACCAAAAGAGAAGGGATCATCGATGCAGCGATCTGGATTGGTTATGCCTGGGCAGATGAGCCTCGAAATCACGCCGTAGTGATGGTGACGGGAGACGATAAGGAGGCCGTGACAGGTACAGCAGAGGAACTGGCGCAAAGCTTTTGGGACGTGAGAAATGAGTTTGAATTCGTCGCTCCAACGGCGACCCTGGAAGAAAGTCTGGACAGTGCGGTTATCAGTGATAAAAAACCATTTATGATCAGTGACATGGGAGATAACCCTACAGCGGGAGGTGCTGGTGATGTGACCTGGACGCTTACTGAAATATTAAAAAGACCCGAATTTAAATCAGAAAATGGACCAATGCTCATTTATGCGTCCTTACCAGGTCCGGAGCTTGTGGATAAGGCCCGGGAAATAGGAGTAGGTAGAAGTATTGAGGCTTCTGCAGGCGCTGAAGTAGATAGCCGATTTGCTCCACCGGTTTTATTAAAGGGGACTGTGGAAGCAATTTATGAAGGAGATAAAGATGCTGAAGTTGAAGTTGTGGTTAAAGTTGGGTCTGTCCATGCTATTGTCACGAAGAAAAGAAAGCCCTACCATCACGAGCAGGACTTTGTCAATCTTGGTCTGAACCCCAGGGAAGCCGATATTGTCGTGGTGAAAATAGGCTACCTCGTTCCTGAGTTATATGATATGAGAGGGGATTGGATCATGGCATTGACACCTGGAGGAGTAGATCAGGATCTTGATCGCCTGGGATATAAGCGAATCAATCGACCGATGTTTCCACTGGATCGGGATATGATCAATCCGGATTTGAGCGCCAGGTTGATACCAGCATCGGATGATATTTAAGGAAAAAGTCGTTTTCTTTTACCTTACTACACTCAAGGAAATGGCATTTTGGAGGTGATATACTTATTGAAATATTTTTTAAGAGGTAACAATTAACCTCTCAAACTCCTTCAACACCTCCGGATTTGCCAAGGCATCCTTATTTGTCACCTCTTCACCGTTGATCACGCTTGCTACCGCCAGCTCGACTTTTTTCCCACTGATCGTTCTTGGAATTTCTTTGACCTGATAGATTTCAGCAGGAACATGGCGGGGACTTCTTTGTGTTCGCAATACATGCTTAATTTTTGATTTGAGTTTATCATCCAGTGAAAGGCCCGGTTCAAGGACAACAAACAATACCATAGACGTATCACTATTTATCTTCTTACCTATAACAATCGAATCCTGGACCTCAGAAAGGGATTCTACCGGACCGTAAATTTCCGCCGTTCCGATCCTCACACCCCCTGAATTCAGTGTGGCATCCGAGCGGCCGTAAACGATGCAACCGCCGCGTTCATTGATCTTGACAAAATCCCCGTGCCGCCAGACATTGGTGAAAAGCTGGAAATAGGCCTTCAGGTATTTTTCACCATTCTGGTCATTCCAGAAGTAAATGGGTCGGGAGGGGAAGGGAGATGTGCAAACCAGCTCGCCAACTTCATTGACTACTTCATTCCCTTTTTCATCGTATGTTTTAACATTTATGCCCAAACCCCGACATTGCAGCTCGCCTTTGTAGACAGGCAGGTTGGGATTACCTAACATGAAGCACGAAATGATATCCGTTCCACCGGAAATGGACGACAATTGCACATCCTCCTTCACATCCCGGTAAACATATTCAAAATTTTTATCTGCAAGCGGAGAGCCTGTAGAAAGGATTGTTTTCAAAGATGATAGGTTAAACTTTTCTTTGGGTTTCAATCCCCTTGATTCACAGACTGAAAGGAATTTTGGAGAGGTGCCAAAAACATTGATTTTTTCTTTTTCAATGGCTTTGAAAAGAATTCCAAGATTGGGATAGGTAGGAGATCCGTCATATAAAAAAACCGTAGCACCGATGGCCAAAGAAGAAACCAGCCAGTTCCACATCATCCAGCCGCAGGTGGTATAGTAGGTGATGGTATCCTCCTCCTTCAGATCCGTATGCAGTTTCAATTCCTTGATGTGTTGGAGGAGAGTTCCACCGGCTCCATGGACAATGCATTTTGGTTTTCCTGTGGTCCCGGAAGAATACATAATATACAGTGGATGGTCAAAAGGCAGCTGTTCGAAGGTGAGTTGAGTGTCTTTATTTTGCATAAATTCCTCCCATAAAATCACCTTTGTAGAAGATTCGGACTTTACTTCCTCCACCTGCTGAATGACGACGATTTTTTCGATTTCCGGAATGGCATCCGAGATTTTCTTCAACGTTTCGTTAAGGTTTACAATCTTCCCATTGTATCGGTAACTATTGACAGCAATCAGTACTTTCGGATGGATCTGACCAAAGCGATCCAAGACCCCTTCGAAACCAAAATCCGGCGAGCAGGATGACCAGATCGCGCCAATGGATGCTGCTGCGAGCATCCCAATGATGGCTTCCGGACGATTAGTGATAAAGGCTGCCACACGATCTCCTTTAATAACTCCGGATTCTCTAAGGGCTTGTGAAAAAGCAGCTACTTTCTTATATAATTGATTGTAAGTGATAGCTTCCCTTTCCTGTTCCTCTGTCCAATAGACAATGGCATTTTTGTCGTTTTTAAAGCGTAGCAGGTTTTCTGCGAAGTTCAGTTGAGCGCCTTCAAACCACTTTGCTGTTCGAATATCTTTTCCTTCTAAAACGTTAGCATATTTTTGACTGTGAATGATGTCCCCGTATTCCCACATGCTTTCCCAAAAAAGGGCTGGTTTATTGATTGACCATTGATATAATTCATTGTATTGATCAAATTTTAATCCCCTCTTTTCTTCGAGGAAATGCATGAATGCAGTCATATTGGACTGCTCAATCCGCTCCCGGGAAGGCTCCCACATTGGTTGCTGTTTTTCTTCATCCATGGTTTTGAATGACTGGAATAGATAATAAAGCTTTTATGGCAAATTGCGGATCATGGGCTTCCAGGGCTTTTTTGGCGGCTTTCTCGATCAGCTCCTTTCCTTTTTCTTTATCACTCATTATAATGGAACAAGCTTCCGCGAATTCATTTTGATAATCCCTTTTCCCCAGGTTATTCTGTTCGGTGTCCTCAAATGATTTGATAAAATCCAGAATAGATTGTTCATCAGGAAATTCGCTCAATCCCCCTAATTGCGCCAGGTTGTTGCCCGAAAGGATCTTTGATGTTTTGATATGATCGGGGAGAAGATCGATCCCAAGTCCGATACCCGTTCCAATTGGTCTTATTACTTCAAAAACAGCATTCCCTGAGGCTCTCGTGTAAAAGTTGGCGGAATTCCTGCCAACAAGATCAATATCTTGTGGATCAATGCGATCATTCACGAATATATTTTCCCTGACATGAAACATGATGACGCGGCATATCACCAAATTTCCCGAACCTTTTGTGCCACCAAGTGGTATGATCTGTTCGACTTTGCATTCCATCTGAATAGGGGACTCTTTAACCCGTTTTGGTCGGATCAAGACCGAGTCAATGGGGGTAAGCCCACTTTTTACAAATTCATCGATGTCCTTTGGATAGGTTGCGGATGACAGACTGACCTGCTCGACCAGGTCATACGTGACGACCTGGATCACACATTCCGGTATTTTTTGTACGTTTTCCAAGGTGTCTTTTGCAGAGCCGTCCCTTCCGCTAAAGGATGGCGAAAAGGCTACGTACGGTGGATTGGCTCCGAAGGCATTGAAGAAAGAAAAGGGAGCGACATTGTTGATTCCCTCTTCTGAAATGGTTGAAACAAGGGCGATTGGCCGTGGTGCAACCCCTCCGATCAACAGGTTGTAGGATGTTCTCCAGTCCGATTCACTGGGTTCAATGGTAATCATTTTTGATTCTTTCGACATGCTTATTGGTTTTGCAGCTTTTTCCTTTTATCCAGTATGGAGTGTTTTTCTTCTGATTTGACTATTTTATTTGACAATTTCCCCAATCCTTCAATCGTCAGTTCGATCGTATCACCATCCTTAAGCCAGACAGGAGTAAATTCTTCATCTTTTTCTTTTGCTTCGAGTTCCCACGTGCCGTTTAATTCCAGGTAGCATCCCGTACCAACTGTTCCGGATCCGATTACATCACCGGGGTAAATTTCTGTGCCATACGAAACCCTTTCAATGATCTCGCCAAAGGTCCAGCTCATATCTTTTGTATTTCCATCAGAAACCTGTTTGCCATTGTGGAAGGCACTCATTTGAAGATCGTATGTGCTTCCATTATCCTTATCAATTTTGAAGATCTCCAATTCATCCGGCGTGACCAGCCACGGGCCGATGGAAGTTGCAAAATCTTTTCCCTTTGCTGGCCCGAGGTTCAATTTCATTTCCTCCATTTGAAGTTGCCTGGCAGAAAAGTCATTCATGATCGTAAACCCAGCGATGTATTGATCGGCATTTTTGGCTGAAATGTTTTTTCCGGTTTTACCAATAACAATGGCAACCTCTAGTTCGAAGTCTAGTTTTTGCAAGTGATCTTCTTCGACTAGAATCTCGCCCTCCCCAAAAATCGCACGGTGATTAGTGAAATAGAAGACAGGAAACTGATCAAATTCGGCGATCATGGGAACACCCCGGTTTCTTCTGGCAGTCTCCACGTGCTGGCGGAAAGCGTAGGCATCCCGGCAGGAGGGAGGGTTGGGAATCGGAGCTACCAGTTTTGGCTGTGGAACATGCATGGTTATTTTTCCTTCAGATATCGTTTCATAAATACTTCTCGCCATCTGCATACCGGCGTCTTCCAATTGCAGTAATTCGAGCATAGTCGAAGGAAGCTTGAAAGAAAGCGCATGACCGCATTCCTGAAGATCATAGACCTTGTTGTGGATGAGAAGTCCGCTTCGTATTTCTTTATTAATCTGGTAGGAAACTATTTTCAAATGTTTTTGGTTTTATTTTTTTCTTTTAACAATTGATAGACTTCGCCAATTATCCCCGTTGCAAATTCTGTTTCTTCTATGGTGCCAGAATTGATCCGGATTCCATTCGATATGCCAAATGTATCTACATGACGGACGATTAAACCTCGATTCAGGCATTCATTGGCGAAATCCCTGGCAAACTCTTCCGTTGGCATCAATGTGAGAATAAAGTTGGTGCTTGTTTCTACATGTAGAATGTTATTCTCATTGAAACATTCATAAAGGATAGCCAGCGATTTTTTATTCAATTCAATACTTTTTTTTAAAAACTCTTCATCGTCCAAAGCAGCAATAGCGGCCTGCTGGGCCAGTAAATTCGGCTCGAATGGCAGTTTTACCTTGTAAAGCGCTTCGATCACTTTGTCCGGCCCAACGGCAAAACCAATTCTCAAACCTGCCAGTCCATAGGCTTTTGAAAAGGTTCTCGTCACGACCATGTTTTCGTAATCATACCGTACTCCATTGGGATATTCCGGATTGCCATTTGCATACGCCGTATAAGCTTCGTCAAGGATCACCATAATGTGTTTGGGAACCTGTTCCATAAAAGCTTCCAATTCTTCGCGGTTAATCATGGTGCCCGTGGGGTTATTGGGATTGGCCAGGTAGATCATCCTGGTTTTGTCTGAAATTGCATGAAGGATTTTTGCCAGATCAAATCCATGATTTTTCATGGGAACCTGGATCAGCTTCCTACCTGTTTTTCTAATGGTCACATAGATCCCGATGAATGTACCTTCCGAAGTGATGATCTCATCATCTTCAGTTGTAAATGCACTGACAATGTAGGCCAGCAAAGAATCCGTTCCGTGTCCGCAGATGATATGATTAGGTTGAACATGATATTTTTGGGCAATTGCCTGCACCAGGTCATAGGAAGCAGGGTCCGTGTAACGGTTTAATCCCAATACACCTTTTTTGATGGCTTCAACAGCTTTAGGACTTGGCCCTAATGGGTTTTCTGCGGAAGCGAGTTTGACAATTTTGGATAACTTTTTTTCCCGCGCCAGCTCATCGATGGGCTTTCCTGCCTTGTAAGGTACGAGGTTTTGAACGAATGGTGGTATATTGATCATTTTCTACAACCAGGATTTTGCATAGTCTTTGTCAATGGTATCGCGAACTTTGGTTGTAGGTTTCAATGGTTCATACGTATCGATCATAATGGCATATTCTTTTGTCTCACGTGCTCCGATCGAGGCTTCCGTTCTTCCGGGTTGTGGACCATGGGGCATACCGCCCGGATGGAGCGTGATGGAACCTTCCACTACTCCTTTCCTCGACATAAAATCACCATCCACATAGTACAGCACTTCGTCACTGTCAATATTAGAATGGAAATAGGGTGCAGGAATGGAACTATCGTGGAAATCAAATAACCTGGGAACAAAATTGCAAACGACAAACGATCCGGTTTTATACAACAAGTGAACAGGTGGCGGCAGGTGAATACGACCTACTTTCGGATGATAATCTTTAATGTTAAATGTGAATGGATACAGATATCCATCCCAGCCAACTGCGCCAAAAGGGTGATGAGGCACGATATGCTCAAAGTATCGGTCTTTCATTTTCACGATGATGTGGAAATCACCTGAATCGGTATTGGGTTCCAGGTATTCCGGTGGTAGGAAATCCCGCTCGGAATACGGGGCATGCTCCAGCATCTGACCGTAGTCATTTTTGTAATGATTTGGTATTTCAAAGGCCGTGTCAGATTCGACGATCATCAGCTTGCAATGCTCCGGGTCATCAAACTCCATTCGATAGGTGGTTGCCCTTGGTACGACAATCTGATCTCCCGGTCCGAATGGATTTTTTCCGAATTGACTATACAAAACCCCTGTGCCGTGATGGATAAAGATGAATTCAGAACCACCACCGTTTCGATAAAAATCAGATGTGTTTTCCGTCACATGTGCGATGGAGATCTTACAGGTCCGATTCACCAAATATTCGTCTCTGGCAGTAATGTAATTTCCTCCCTTTTTATCATTGTCGGTGAAGCAATGATAATAAAGTGCAGGGGCTTCCGGCCAGGAAAGGTCATTGTGAGGTTTTATTTCCTTAACCGATTTAACAGCTGTTGGCAGGAAATGATGATAAACAATGGAGTAAATACCAGAAAAGCCCTTGCTCGTCACGAGTTCTTCCCGGTAGAGGGTTTTTCCATCCGGTTGATAGAATGTGGTGTGCTTAACTCGTGGTATTTCTCCTGATCGATGATAAAATGGCATATATCAATATTTTAGACTAACATGGTGGCAATATTTCCTCCGGTTTTTTGTCGAGATTGCCTCTTAGTTTCTGATCCAGTTCGATGGATTCGAACAGTGCCTGGAAATTGCCTTTCCCAAAACCTTCGGCGCCTTCCCGCTGAATAAATTCAAAAAAGAAGGTAGGCCGATCACCAATCGGTTTGGTAAATAATTGAAGCAGATACCCGGTCGACTCCTTGTCGCACAGAATTTTTAACCGCTGCAAATCATCCATATTCTCCCTGATCTGAACGTCTTTTCGATTGCGAAGCATGTCATAGTACGTATCCGGTACGGATAGAAATTCCAAACCATTTTTTCGCAAAGCAGCTACGGTCTTAATGATATCCCTAGTTTGTAAGGCTATGTGTTGCACACCCGAACCGTGATACTGCTCGATGTATTCCTCAATTTGGGATTTTTTTTCCGCAGCATACGGTTCATTGATCGGATTTTTGATAACCGAATCAGATGAACGGACCACTTTCGACAGCAGTGCAGAATACTTCGTTCCGATATCACCGGGTTTAAAATCGACGAATGTTTCGAAGCTCATGGCTTTGTTGAAATAGTTGGCCCATAGGTTCATTTCATTTTCCCGCACATTTCCTACAATATGATCGATTCCCAGGATGCCCGTATCTTCTGACTCAATATTGATGTCCTGCCTGGGCTCACAGAAACCGGGTTTGAAGATGTGGTTGAAATGATCGCGGTTGACGTAAACCAATTCGGTATCATCATACAATCGGATGGCAGCCTCCAACACATAGCCATGTTTATCTTCCAGCGCCTCCGGCCTTCTGACCATCACTGCTCCATGTTGTGTGGCATATTTAAATGCTCCTTCCACATCATCCACTTCTATCGCCCAGCGCTTGACCCCGTCGCCATGAAGATTGACAAAATTGAGCACTTCGTAGCACGATGGCTGAACGGCGGAAGTGATGACGATTTTTAAATTGTTCTTTTTGAGATAGAAAGAGGTGCGATCCCGTGTTCCGGTTTCGGGACCAACATATCCGGTAATTTCCATTCCAAGCACTTTAGCGTACCAGAATGCCACCATTTTCGCCGATCCTACATAAAACTCTACATAATCATAACCTCTGATTCCAAGAATATTTGACATAGCGTTTTTTTTTAATTAGTCCGAAGCCACCTACACATTAAGTTTCGGTGGACAAAAAGACGAAAGTTTAACGGTCAGACCGATATACTAAGAAAATGTAGCTTATACTCAATAAACCGGTCAGACCGTTTACTAATTTCAACTTCCAAATTTTTTACTTTTCCAAAAGCTGAGTTCCTTTTACCAAATTCACTCCACTTTCAATCAAATGTCTTTTATCGGGTTGTTTCGCTTTTTTGATTTCCAGGTAGTTCAGGATTTCTTCGCTTAGTTCAAAATCATTCTGTGTCAATTCATACAATTCCACAGATAAAAGCCAGTCTTCCGGATGATCTTTTTTCAACGATTCAAACACATTTCTCATTTTTGCATTCTTATCCTTTCCTTCACGGAAATCGCGAACAGTTTGATAGAGGTTTTCGAGGTTTTTTTGTTTATCTGATTTTTGAATTCTGATGGTCTCTTCAGTAGGTACATGGGCATCAAAGGTGAAACTTTCCAGGTCAGCAGAACCATTGAATGCGGAAACCACTTTTTTTCCAACTGCCATATGGAAGGCTCCCTGATCAGGTTGCCAAAGGACCTTGTCATGGTATTTAACGGTACAGTTTTTAAAGGTGATCAGCATGATCTTACCCTGCAGGTTTCGCTTGCCGGTAATGATCTCACCGGAAACGGTCATTCCACCTTCGAATTCCAGCTCGGCCGTTTCGCCTTCATAAATATTGTAGGCCATCAGGTCACGAGGACTCATATCCTCAATGGCCAGGTTAATACCTTTTAATTTACCGATCGGAGAAGCATAACCATTTTTGTAGTAATCCCTTCCGTGTCCGATCAATTCTTTTTCTCGATTGGCAAGAGCCGCTTCGCCTTCCGTTCGGAAATAAATGGGCCTGCCTTCATGCTCGATGACTTTCGTAAAAGTTCCGGAAATTTGAAGGCCAGTACTTAACTCGATCGTTCCGACTGCTGTCGAATCGATCAGCTTTTTAATCCCTGACAAACCACCTTTTCGCATGGCAAGTGTGTTAGTGAATTCTTCCAACACCAGGCTCAGATGTGCGAAATCTGGTGTGACGAACAACTGTGGCTGGGGCTTGGTAATGTCGTAATCCTGATAAGCTGCTTCGATTGTCAATGGCAGCTTTTTCACCTTATCCGTCATGCACGAGGTACTTTCCCCAATGGATGACAGCAACCCCGCGCCATAGATCTTCGGGTTTTCCAAAGTTCCGATCAATCCGTATTCCACGGTCCACCAATGAAGGGTACGCAGTAATGCCATTTCACTTGGCTCACCCATGTTGTTGGACAGGTATTCAATTTTCTCTTCTGTTTCTTTTATTTCCTTTTCGGAAATGCCAGTGGCCTCTTTGATGATGGAAAGGTGTCGGATGGCCTCGTACAATTCGTAATCCTTTTTGTTGGAAATAGCTTTACCACCTATCTCACCAAAATGGCGAAGAAATTCACTGTATTCCGGATTGGCGATGATTGGCGCATGGCCGGCAGATTCATGAATGATGTCCGGGGCTGGTGTGTATTCGATGTGGTCCAGCTGGCGAATATCTGAGGCGATGACTAAAACATTGTATGCCTGGAAATCCATGAATGCGGCAGGTGGAATGAAACCATCTACTGCGATAGCAGCCCAGCCGATCTTTTTCAGGATGCGGTTCATGCCGTACATACTGGGGATTTGTTCGATGGATATCCCCGCTTCTTTTAGCCCCTGGAGGTAAGATTCATGAGCAACATCCTTTAGGTAATCCACATTCTTTCTCATCACATATCTCCAGACTGCCTGGTCGATGGCCGAATACTGGTCGTAGTTTTGCGGCTTGATGAACTGCCTGAGATGGGCAGGAAGTCGATCAATGACTGGATTGCCTATATATGATTCTTTTTTACTCATATAGCCGAAGGTGTTCTGACGAAATTTAATTAATTCTTTGTAAGAACCAAATTGTTAAGATATGGTCTCACAATCGATAATTATTCTAAGTTTTACTGTACCTATATTTAACGTGTGTTTCACAACTTTCTTTGTCAAAAAACAATTAACTACATTATTTAACTTGTTGTGTATTTTTAATTAATTGAAGCAAATTCAAAATATGACGTTTGAGATCTGATATTTATGAATCAAATATTTATCCCGGAATCAATTCATACTGAACGACTTATCCTTAAACGATGGAGAAAGGATGATGCTTCTGATCTGATGCTTTTACTGGAATTAAATGTAAACCATCTTCAGCGATGGATCCCGCCCAGAATTTCAGAACCGGTACCATTAAAAGACCTGAAAAGGAGGATAGAAGGCTTTATCATGGATTTTAATAACGGAAAGGAATGGAGATATGGGATTTTCAAAAAAGATAATAGCGAGCTAATTGGGGAGGCAGCATTATTCCCAAGGGATACTGAAAAAAGAGTTCCGGCAGAATCTGCTAATCGGATTGAAATTGGTTACTGGATAACTGAAAATCATACCGGAAAAGGGTTTGCCAGTGAAGTAACCAAAGCTTTTCTGGAAAAAGTTATTAATATCATTGGTGTGGAAAAAGTAGAGATCCATTGCGATGAGCGAAATCATGCCAGTGCGGCCATTCCAAAAAAACTAGGCTTCCAATTGGCTGAAAAAAAACCTGATGGAGATCCTTATGAAATGATGTGGATAAAGGAGGTATAAGGAAAAGCTGAAATGAGCAAGGATTAGCTGGGAGCAGAATGCAAAGTTCAGCGTGACTACTCTTAAAAAGACAATGCACGTCCTAAAGTTTTGATAGCTTCCCTTGTTCAGAGTCTGGAAGTAAGCCTAAAGCAGATTTGCAGGCTAATCGTTAAATGTTTCAATTTATTTGACAGGTGTTTTTCTTTCAAGGATATCCAGAACTTCATTTTTGAGTTGTTGGTAGTCTCCATAATTGACAATCCTGATCAATTCCGACTTTTCAATTCCACAGGCAGGTGTTGTAATAACTGGAATTCCTTTTGAAATCAGATTTAAAATTTGCCGCGGTTTATGTTCGATGAATGTTGGATAGACTGCGAGTCCAATTTCATCAAAATTGCCATTGAACTTTCTGAAATACTTTTCATCCCAAAAGTTCTTGCTTTCAAGTCCATCTCTCATGATTGAAATAGGCATGTTAAGTTCTCTTGCCAATTTTTTGATTTCATAGGCCCCTTTTCGGCCAAATAGAGAAGCAGGATAAAGAATTGATTTTCCCGTATTAATTATCTTCCTGCTTTGTGGCATTTTCCATTTGAGTCTAATGGATTTGTTATGAAATAAATTTGAGATATCCTGATGAGGCGTAATGATTTTGTTTGCTTTTGTTAAAGCTTTATTCTCCAATTCAACTAAGTATTCTGATGCCCTGAAATCATTTAACGTTTTACTATCCGGGTAAATAGAATGAGCAAAATCCAGGCGTTTTTGCAGATGTTCCATAGGCAGTCTTGTCATCAGCACGTCAAAGGTTCTCCCTCCTAAGGAGCCTGTTTCGTACAAGAAAGGCAAAATATTTTGCATAACAACTACATGGGTTGATTCGACAGGAATTAGTTTTGAAGCCCTTCCTGCAATTTTCCTGTCATATTTTAATCCAAGCTGATAGATATTGTTTTTTAGCTTTTCGGCAACACGGTAGCTCAATGACCTCATCAGAGCGGTATAAGTAAAAGGTTTTATTTTTTTGGTTTTGCCTGTCGTCCAGGAATACCGATCTCCTCTTTTGAACAGATCATTTTTAAACGGGACAATGAATAAGTCGTCGGAAAGGGAATTTGATTTTATGTAATCATCATATTCAGGCCACTTTTCATCTAAAATAAACGTTGTCATGGTTGTTTTTTGTTGGTTTATCACCTTTGTGGGGTGTTTGTAACATGATAAATTACCGCAAGAGTAACAGTCATTCAGGTAATTGGTTTTTCGATTGTTCTCAATGAATTTGTTGTGAATTTGATTTCCAGTTGGTTTGCCTCTAAAGAGAACGGTCAATTTATTGGATGTTAATTCAATTTGCATTTTGAAGGCATATAATGATTTAAATCGAAGGTCAACATAATTCCATTTTACTGTTGCGTCCCTGCTATGCTCAGCCAAAGAACCTTTAATGACCTTTGAATGCCGGTGGCGTTCCATGATCTCAAAATTGGCTTTTAGCGCTGCATCATAAAGTGCATTTGACAGCTGGCATAGACCCCCGGCAATTGTAGGAACAATACATCCTTCACGAATTTCCCTGCCTACAACGAATCCTTTCCCAAAATTTGGATTTCCAATATGCTTCCAAAAACTGAATATTTCATTCGCTTCAACCTCAAGACCATTTAGTTTTCCGGAGGCAATCCGTAAATTTTCAATTTTACCTGCCGTTAAAATCCAATTTTCTGCATGATCATCAGGATTCCAAAGGTCACTTTCTGATCGGGCAACTATTGGAAACTCGGTAAACCTGTCGTTGTTTTTAAATCTTTTGACCGGAGTGATCAGGTTCAATATGCTTCGATAAAAAATCAGCAAGATGACTTTAAATCTAAAAATGCTTTCATTTACGAAATTGTGTTTCTCAACTAAAAAATTTTGATCAGCATTCATTGAAATTTGGTCTTATCGACCAACTATTAAAAAATCGTGACTAAAAAAATGAATTAAATATTCAGGCGAAAAGTAACCAAAATGTTAATAAATAAGGAAATTTTGACATTTCAATATTCCACCACCTTATCAACTACCAGCTGCCTCATAGCCTCTCCTTCCACCAATTTGTATTGAATTTGTCGCATGCCACCTGTTGGTTGGACATTTGTATCACCATCCCGATAGATTGGGAATCGCCGAACAAGGTTAGACTCAACTATACCAAATTCATCGTGGCCCATGTATCCCTTGCTGGCTTCCGGATTTTCAGAGAGATCGGGGAGATTGATCTGACTTATGGATTTTCCGTTGTTCACGGAATAGCCAATTATCGAACCATAACTGCCACTGCCATCCGATTGGAGGTAAACCAGGACTTCCGGATAACCATCGATGTTCAGATCTCCTGCCTCGGCTGTAATAATTGATCCTTCAATCTGATGTGTGACTTTTCTATTGTCGATTTCCAGTCCGCTCGGGCGAATGGTCAAGGTATTTCCGGAGTACCTGATTAAAAATAAATAATCATCATAGCTGATCGCCTTTTGGTATTTGGTAGTATCGATCTGAGTCTTATCCAGGTCTTCCCGGATTTTTATATACTCACCGGCCAGACTTCCACCTCCTGAACAAAAGAAATACAGGATGTTTTCATCATCCGAATCGATCGTAAGGGTATCCCGATTAAGTGTAAACCTGACTTCATGAGAATCCTCAAAACTTTTTAAGGTATTGTTGTCCATAGTCGTGGCAATAGCATCATATGTACATGTCGGTTTTTTCAGGTCAGCCCGGGAACGAACGGTTATCCTGGCCCGATAATCATCCATTTTTTTAATGGAAACAGCTATCCAATCCATCCTTTGTTTTCTATCCAGGTAGCTGCTGCTAACATAATTGCCAAAAAGATCGGTATCAAATGTGGCATTATTGATCATACTTCCCGTTGCATAGGTTTCCTTATTGTTTCCCCACATAAAATTCTCTCCTTTCGTCCAGAAGTAGTAGCCCTCATCGTCTTCATATTTTACCCCACTGGCGACAGGAACTTTTTTCATGTCATAAGATGTTCCTGATAATTCCTCTTTCAGGTTGATCTCATTGCTGTCGCCGGGAATTACTTTAAAACGATATTTTCCATCCTCGGAGATAAATATCAGTGATTCAATGGACACCGCTTCTTCGTTACTTTCATGTTGGTTTTTTGAACAGGAGGAAATAGTCAGGACGAGAATAGTAAAATAAATGATGAACGGAGAATTATTTTTCATTGGTTGAGTGAGTCAGTAAGATTAATTTTGAAATACTAATACAAGATAGCCCCGGGGTTGAATAATGAACGTTTTGCTATCCTTGATGATATGTTCTTTTTTGGAAAATAATTCAACATAAGTTCCGGCATATTCTTCTGCATCAATGCTCAAGTTCACTGTTTCAGTAGCAAAGTTCAGGATTGACAAAACCCGGTCTCCATTCATTTCCCTGACAAAGGAGATCACATGATCTTCTTTGCTATTTCTGATCCTGATCATTTGGCCACCCCATTTTCCATTCCACAAGGCCTGATTTTGTTTTTTTAGTTCGAACAGCTTCTTATAAATTTCAAAGTTGGGGTGTTCTTTCCACGCGATCAGGTCTTTGTCAAAGAAAGATAATGATTGATCCAATCCGGCTTCCTGACCTGAATAGATCAAAGGCATCCCATTCACTATCGATGTCAGGACCATGCATAACGGCAGCCAATCACCAAAATTTGAATACTGATCTCCTTCCCAGGAATTCTTGTCATGGTTGTCGGTAAATGTCATTCGATAGGCATCCCTTGGAAATGTTTTGACATCATGGGCCAGGTATTCGATCAATGGAGCAATTCCTTTGTTTCCGACAGTGGCGGCATGCATTTTATCGTACAAGCTCCAGGCATAGGTCATGTCAAATGCTTGCTGATGAAGGTCCCTGCTTTCCCATTCTGCCAGCATGAATATGGGTTTGATGGCATCCAATTCTTTCCGTACATTTTCCCAGAAATCTACGGGCACAAAACCCGCAACATCACATCGATAGCCATCGATATCCGTTTCGGTTATCCACCACTTCAATACCTCTGTCATATATTCCCGAATACCGGGATGACCATAATCAAAGTCGATGATGTCTTCCCAATCGTACCAGGGTGTGGGTTGAAATTTACCCGATTTGGTTTTGAAATACCACTCAGGATGTTCGGACACCAGGTGGTTGTCCCAGGCGGAGTGATTGGCGACCCAGTCGATGATGACAAACATCCCCAACTCGTGTATTTTAGCGACAAGCGCCTTGAAATCATCTAATGTTCCAAATTCCGGGTTGATACCATAATAATCTTTGACTGAATAGTAACTTCCCAGTGTTCCTTTGCGGTTTTTCTCGCCAATAGGATGGATGGGCATCAGCCAGATGATATCAATTCCAAGCTCCTTAATTCGCGGAAGATGAGATTCAAAAGCGTTAAAATTTCCTTCAGGAGTGTATTGTCGGATGTTGACTTCATAAATGGCAGCATTTTTGCTCCATTCCGGATGTTTTAATTGCACATATTCTTTTGACATAAATATTTTAACTAACAAGCAAGCCAGGATTTTGGCTCAGGACATTGGCAACTTGCAAAAAGAAAAAGAATTAAAACAGCGCTGGAAGAAAAGTTTTTGGTGCTTTTAAGGTTTTGATTAAACCTTTTTCACATCCTGATGTTGTAAGTAAATCCAAACTAATTGTGAAAATTTTAAAGTTATAGTAAATTATTCTTATAATATTCGCAAACTCAATTTTAACTAAACAATGTATTATGAAAAAGATAATAATTATCGCTTTATCAATGGTCGTTCTGCCATTTGCCATTCACGCACAAGGTATTGGAATCGGCGTGAAAGCCGGAGCCAATTTTGCCAACCAGTCAATTTCTGACATAAGCACAAGTTCCATTACTAATTTTCATGGTGGTGCATATGTGAATCTGATGTTTTCGGAAAAATTTGGTATTGCACCTGAAATTCTTTGGACCGCAACAGGTAGCGAGTGGGATGATGTTAAAGTTAATACCAATTATGTCGCTATACCAGTTATGCTGCATTACAAATTAATCAATCCTCTTTTTATTGAAGCAGGACCTCAATTTAGCTTTTTGACCAGTGCAGAGCATGACACTTTTGATGATTTTGAAGATCAATTAAAAAATAATGATTTTGGGTTGGCTTTTGGAGCTGGAATAGGACTTCCTCTTGGTTTGAAGGCAGGACTTAGATATGTATTGGGCTTCACCAATATTTCTGAAGTGTCTGACACAGAAGTTAAAAACCGGGTATTCCAGATCTATGCAGGTTGGACCTTGCTTGGTGCGAAATAAACCATTGGGATTTCTAAAATATTGTTAAGGCACGTTTCAAAGCGTGCCTTTTCTTTTTTGCAAACTTTTAAATCTTTTCCAGCATTTTTAAAATATTTTTTCCTCTTGCCTTAATTCCAGCCGAACCATATGGCAAGTGGTCTTCAATCATCATTTTCAGCTCATCCTTTATTGCGGGATATTTCATTGCGATGTTGTATAAGACTGTCATGGAAAATGCCCTGACGGCGATGGCTTCTTTTTCGGAATCCAGGTAGCTAAAACATATATCAGCAACATCCCCACAATATTCTTCCGGCAGATCGATGAATTGAAATAACCTGATGCTGTTTCTCTTGACAGCGTCGTGAGCAGGGGACTTCAAATTTTCAATGATCCTTGATATGTACGGTTCAATCAACGCATTATCTTTTTCAACACACATATTGACTGCATTGGATGCGCGTTGGGCAATCCGGTAATCTTCCGAGAAGAAGTATTCCATCAACTCGGGGAACTTATCCGGATTGTCCGAAACATAATTGGCTAGCTTTTTTTTACGATTTAGGCTGCTGTCGATTTTTAATTCCGATAGGATATCCATTTAAAGGAATTATGAAGGATAAAAGTAACAAATTTTATAGATTAACACATTCTGAAAAGTTGTAAATACTCATGGATTGGATTCTGATCATTTTTGGGATAATTCTGATTTTGTTGGGAATTGTCGGAAGTATATTGCCGGTTTTGCCTGGTCCGCCTCTTAGTTTTGTTGGATTGCTGCTATTGCAATTCAAGGCGGAACCGTCATTTACCTGGAGGTTCATTATCATCTGGGCGATTATTACCATTGTCGTTACCGTTCTTGATTATATTTTTCCATCCATCGGAACAAAAAAATACGGCGGCTCTAAGTGGGGAATTATTGGTTGCTTTGTAGGCTTTGTCGTTGGTTTATTTTTTGGTCCTGTGGGTATCATAGCTGGCCCATTTATTGGGGCACTATTGGGTGAAATGCTTGGGGGGAAGGAACTGAAAATGGCTTTTAAACCGGCATTGGGTTCATTTATTGGTTTCCTGGTAGGAACTGTCCTGAAATTGGCTGCTACATTGGTAATGGCATTTTATTTTTTCATTAATATCTGATCGGATTGCAGATTCTTAAATTAAAAAGGATTTAGGTAATCAAACCTGCATCTGGTGGATCATTTTCGACTATGTTTTTGGTCAACAAATATCCATTTTGCATCCAGGCGATCATCAGATTTTTATCAAAGAACAAACCTGTGGGGTTGTTTTTGTCGAGATCCGTATTTGGATGGATCTTATATACTTTTGCATCGGAGCGATCCAGGTAATCGTAATCATTCACCCTCACATCCTGGATAAAAATTGAGATGGAACGCAGCAGCACTTCAATCAGACTAGAGTAGTGTCCGTTTACAGGAGCTATCTCAGGTGGATTATTACTCATGGCATAAATAACCTCAGCTCCAAGGTCTACCGGTGGACGGGTAGGCAGGACATCCCGGTTTCCTCCATCAACGTATTGTTCACCATTGATCTCAACAGGCTTTAAGAAAGCGGCCTGGCTGCTGCTGGCCAACACAGCATCTCTCAGCATTTGTGGGGAAGTTACCTGAACAACTTTATAAATGGAATTAGGAGGAGGGTTGAACATCCTTGTGGAAAAAACGGTAATCATTCCGGATTGCAGACTGATGGCGGTGAAGCAAACGTACTTTCCCGAATCAATGATTTTTTGATAAACCGCATCGTCGATGAACTGCAATATTTTTCTCTCCAAAGGGATGGTGTCAAAAAAGTAAGGTTTTCCCTGGGCGAGATTCTGGACAAAGTTCTGGGATTGGAGAATATCTTCATTCGAAACATTGGAATATTCACGCTGTAATATATCGAACTTTCCTACTGCGGCGAGAGCAGCAATTAAGGAGCCGGTACTGGTTCCGCTGATGATGTCAAAATCTGCAAGTTGCAAATCTTTTAATGCAAGTAAGGCACCCACCGTAAAAGCTCCCTTTGCGCCACCTCCACTTGTAATCAATGCAGTTTTCATTTTGGTTTATTTAGAGTTGAATTTGATCCGAGCCAGGTTAACAAAAATGCCCGTGTTGAGATAATATGTTTTAGCAAAATGATCGTAGCCAATGGTGGCGACATTAATTCCTAAAATAAATGTTTCAAAAGCCAATCCGGTATCGATCAAATAATCACTGTCATTGAAATGTCCCTGTAAATGGAGTTTGAGTGCTCCTGCATTAAACGGGGTGAATTCAAGGTCAGTCATTCTCCATTCCAAACGCGGCGAGATTAAATATTCTGTATTGGATTTTTGATAATAAATGGATCCTCCTATCAACCATCTGAAATTCCGGCTTTTTGCCGGGTCGTCCCTGCCTATGGTTCTGCCAATTTGTAAGGAATACATGGATGAGAAGCGTTCTTTATCGGTGAACACTCCTGTGCCTCCAAAGAAATTAAGTCCCAATAACAAGTCCCATCCTTTTTGAAAGTTGGGAGAAGGAAGGCCAGGTTGATCAGTTGATCGGCTTAAGTAATAGATCAACCAATTGGAGATGTCTATTGTTGCTACTTTGCTCTGTACACAGGTGCTTAAATCGGGCTCGCATTGCTGATATTCCGAAATTGCCTCTTCAATGTATTGATGCTGGTTGGGAGAAAGAACGGCTATAACTGAGTCTTTCTTACCATCATTTTCCGGACAAAAACCTAGTAGAATAAATGCACTATTTACCCGATTAGCGATTGCAGTTGCCTGGTTGTTACAATCAGAATTATTGCAGCATTCGCTTTGAATTTGGGCTTGTGAGCATAGTGTAAATCCGGTAAGTACGATCAGAAAAAAGTATTTCATTTCTTGCGGTTTAAAAAATAATTTAACTAAAATAAGTTAATTATTAACATCTCCACTCACATGTGTTAAGCAAAATTCAGATGAAGAAAGGTGAGATTACAAATACAATTTCATGATTGTTATGCGGAAATATGTAAGAATGATGCATAATTCACAGAAATTTATGCATCGCAAAATTGAATTAATTAATATTATTGTAACCTACTATTAAAGTGTTCAAAATTGTTGATCGGTTCTTTTTATCGCTGGGGAAATTTTCAAATGCAAGCATCTGTTAAATATGCATATTAGCAAATTTGCGTTCTTTTTATTAATAGCTACGATTTGCCATAATGTATTTGGGCAAAGTCCGGGAAATGTGTCGTCGGACTTAAATCTTTGGTTCAAAGCGAATGAAGGAGTTGAAGAAGGTGCAGGTGACGCTGCGGAGGATGGGGATCCTGTATTAAATTGGCTTGATCAATCGGGTTTGGGAAATGATGCAGTACAATCAACCGGAAGCAGGCAACCTTTGTTTGACGGAGCCAATACGATAAATGGATACCCGGTCATTCAATTCAATGGATCCGGCCATTACCTTCCAATCAGCAATATAAATTATGCAAACACCACTACACTGGATGAATTCACGGTCTATGCCATCATACGATCTTCGCAAACGGATGAAGGAATAATCGTATCCTATGACCGGTCATCATTTTTTCGATTTTCAATAAACCACAACAACAGTGGTGCCCTCGGACTCAGCACAACCAAAAGTGGAACGACCGATGATTTTGAGTCGGGAAACTCTTTGCCCGCGGACAATGGAGTTGTCCATTTTGTCGGGGGCGATTTTGATGGTGTGTCATCGGGAGAAAAAAGATTGTTAATAGATGGTACGGTTACGGATGAAACCAATATCGGCACCGGGTTTTTGGGAAATTCGAGCGAGTTACCCAGATATGGTTTCATAGGAACCGGCTCGGAAGCAACTGGTTTTGATGGCACTGCTACACCAGCAAATTACTTTGATGGCGATATTGCTGAATTCATTTACTATGAGCGGAAGTTAACAGCTTCGGAAAGAAAACAGGTTGAGTCATACCTCGCTATCAAATTCGGTATTACCCTAAACCCGGATGATGATGGAAACAGCACAGCCTTTGAATCGCCCAATGGTGAGGGCATCAATGAGGGGGATTATGTCGGTTCAGATGGAAGCGTCATTTGGGATGCATCTGTCAATAGCGCCTATCATCACGGTGTAGCTATCATTGGAAGGGATGACAATTCGGCATTGGATCAGGCTCAGTCAGCAAGCATTAATTCTGATGCTATATTGAGTATGGACAAAGGTAGCAGCTTTTCTTCGGATTTAACCTTTGTAAGCTGGGGGCATAACGATGCTTCGGTCAATTTCAGCACATCCAACACAACAACAAATTATTCCCATAGTTTAGAGCGAATTTGGAAAACGCAAGTGACCGGTAGTCCGGGAAATGTTTCCATCACATTAGATATATCCGGTTTAAAAAATACTGGTGATCCAGGAGATTATGCCTTGTTGATTGACAGTGATGCAGATTTTACTTCCGGTGCAACAGAACATACCGTGGGGACCTCCATCAATGACGATCTGATCACTTTCACGAATGTACCTCTCAGTTCCGGAGATTTTTTCACCATAGCTCTGGAATTAACGGGGCCGGCAAATGAGCTGGAAAATTTGCAGCTTTGGCTTCGATCGGATGAAGAAGTTTACAGCGATGCCGGGGCGACAATATTGGCTACGCCTGGCGATAATGTGGAAGTCTGGCGCGATCAATCCGTTAACGACCATGCCTACATCCACGATTTTGGTAGCAACCCAACTTTTGAATCCAAAGAAAATACTGATGTCCTCGATTTTAGCGGAGGTTCCCAATACTTACGATCAGGCCCAATTATTTCAGGAACTACCGCAAGGACCATGTTTGTGGTTCTCAGAACAAATGTACTCGAATCCACTTCTACCAACAATGGGGCCTTTGCCCTTGCGCCAAATGCCTCGTCCGGGGCGGGTTATACCCTGTTCGTTGAAGCTCCAGGAAGTAGTACGGGTTTAGGCCTTCGTGTATCGGGTAATAAATTGATGAACTACACCACTTCGCTTGTATCCCCGACTATCTTTTCCACCCAATCGGGGCTTAGCGCCAATGTCACAGATTCGGAGATTTATGCAAATGGACTTCTGCTGACGGATGTAGTTATTGAAACAGCAGCTACTTTAAACACCAGTAACCTTGGATCGATCATAGGCGGATTTTCAAATGGTGCAAATAATGATCCTGAATCAGCTTCTGACTTTGATGGGGATATTTATGAAATCATAGTCTTTGATGATGACATTTCAGTTTTACGAAGGGAAAAAATAAATAGCTACCTGGCTGTCAAGTATGGAATAACAAAAATAAGCAGTGATGATGGTTCAACGGCATTGACTGATGAGCGGGACTACTTTGCTTCTGATGAGACCGTTATTTGGGACTGGAGCGCCAATACTGGTTACAATTCATTAATTGCTGGCGTAGGCCGTGATGATAATTCGAATTTTGAACTAACTGTAGGACGCAGCAGTGAGGAAGGTTCTATTGTTTCGGTAGATAAAGGTGGTAGTTTTTCTTCAGACCTTGATTTTCTATTGTGGGGTAATGATCAAAAGACACTAAGCACGATTACTTCAAATATTCCTGCTTCGTTGGATGAACGTATTTCCCGCTCATGGAAGGTGCAGGCAAATGGATCACCTGGTTTGGTAGATGTGACGTTTGATTTAAGTGCAGGAATCGTCAATTCCGGAAATACTACCGATTATGCCTTGATTATTGATAGCGATGGTGATTTTACATTGGGTGCAACGATCATTAATTCCGGAGTTACCTTGGTAGGGGATGAGCTGACTTTTAGTGGAGTTTCGCTTAGCAATGGAGATTATTTTACGTTGGCAGCGCCTGCCGCAAAATCGCCAGGAGGAGTAGCTGATAATCTGAAACTTTGGTTAAAGGCTGATGAAGGAGTAACCGGTACAACTCAGGTTTCGGATTGGGAAGATCAAAGTTTAAATAATTTTACAGCATCTGAAGGAACTCCATCTGATCAACCGACATTTTTAGAATCACAGATCAATTTCAATCCTACTTTGCAATTTGATGGTTCCAGCAAGCAATTGACCATAACAAATGGGATTTTTGGTTCGGATTCTTACAGCAGTACGCATGCATTCATCGTAGCTCAGACAAATACCGTCCAGAACTCGAGCATTTTTTATGAGACAACAGCGGGGAGCACGGACCCAAGGTATAATGTTCACCTTCCCTGGGGAGATGGTGTGGTATACTTTGATGGGGGTGCGGACTGCTGCACCAATAACAGGCTGTCCGTGAATTGGGATGGTGAAGCAGAGCGGCCTTATCTGGGGACTTTCTTTGGCTCAACGACCGATAACTCTTCTGGGAATAACCAGGAAATATTAAGCAACGGAAGTGTTATCGCATCAGATGGAACGTATAATTCATGGAGTGGAAATAATAGCGATTTCTATGTTGGTAGAAACAATCTGACAAATTTCTATGCTGGTTCTATCGGAGAAATTGTCATATACGATGAGGCGGTATCAGATTTGGACCAACAAAAAATACATTCCTATTTGGCCATAAAATATGGGTTTACACTCGCCCAGGGCACACCTCAGGATTACCTGGCTTCTGATGGCTCAGTCATTTTTGACGCTACCGGGGATATGAATGGGTTTGTGAATGACATTGCGGGAATTGGAATAGACGATGTATCGGGCCTCCATCAAAAAGTTTCATTGAGCATAAATGAAAATTCTTTTGTGAAAATGGCAAAACCGGGTGGTTTTCCGACTGACCGTACCTTTATTGTTTGGGGAAATGATGGACAAGATATTAATGCTACTTCTACAGGAGTTCCTGCTCCTTACATTGAACGTGTAAATCGACTATGGCGGGTTGACTTAACAGGAAATCCGGGTACGGCTGATGTTTCGTTTATATTGAAGAACGGGATAGTTGCTGACCCTGATCCGGGTGAATATGCCTTGCTAATCGATACAGACACTGACTTTTCTGATGCAACCGCTCATACTACCGGAGCAACCATCACCGGGGACACACTCACCTTTACTGGTGTTAGTTTTTCAGATCTTGATTATTTTACCCTTGCGGTACCGACTGCACCAGGACCTGGCGGTGTTTCACGAAATTTGAAATTATGGCTTCGGGGAGATGAGGGAGTTGTAGGTGGCGGAGCAGTTCAGGAATGGCAGGACCAGAGTACATTTGAGTACCACTCTACCCAAAATAATGGAACTGCTCAACCGGATGGTATCACTAATACAATTAATAACAACAGTGTAATTACATTCGATGGTAGCAACCATTATTTCCCGGTAAATGCTTCTCTGTTTTATGATAATTCCACCTCCCTCGATAATCTCGCAATTTTTAGTGTTTTCAAGACTGATTATTCCGGGTCTGAGAATAACAACTGGGCATTCCTCGATTTTGACAGGAGCGAGTTTTTCAACTTTTATATACTGGGGACTGGTGAATTGGGCCTTTCCTATACAGGCTCTGGAACCTCCGATATTTATGGAGTTACTACGCTCAATGACGATCAGCCACATATTGGCTCTGGTATTTACCAAAACAGCCTCGTTAATGAATCGATTTTGAGATATGATGGCATAGAAGATCTGGCTACCGATGATGTCGGTACGGGTATGTCTATTGGAACCAGCCTGACCAGGTATGGATTTATCGGAGATGGTTCAGAAGCGGATGTCTACGACGGATCGAGGAATGGAATCTTCTACGATGGCCAGCTCGGGGAACTGATTTATTATGAAAATACAGCGTTGAATAATGAGGAGATTCGCAGAATCGAATCCTATCTGGCAATCAAATATGGTGTTACATTGGGTGGGTCAACCCAGGAGGATTACCTGGCTTCAGATGCCTCCGTTATCTGGGATGGAACTACTAACAGTAGTTATCACCATGATGTAGCGGGTATCGGTCGGGATGATGATAGTGAATTGGAACAAACCCGATCACAAAGTATCAATGTCAATTCAACAGTTGAAATTGATAAAGGAGGTAGTTTCTCTGAAGATCTTAGTTTTATCATTTGGGGTCACGATGATGCAACTGGCAGTTCAACAGATGTTCCTAGCGGATTTGCGAAGCGATTGAATCGAGTATGGAAAGTTAGTGTAACCGGAAATCCGGGAACAGTCAATTTCACCATAGATTTAAATCAATTTTCTGATGATATGCTCGTGGATTTGCCCGCCTCCGAATATGCTTTGTTAATTGATGGCGATGGTACCTTTTTCACTTCAGATACCGAGCATACAACCGGCGCCAGCATTTCATCCGGAATATTGGAATTTACGGATGTTTCCTTTACGGATGCTGATTTTTTCACCATTGCGACAACCACAGATTTTAATGGACCGGGAGGAGTTTACGATGCGTTGACCTTATGGATGAAAGCGGATCTCGGAGTTGAAAATGCCTCTGCTAATCCCGCAACGGATGGTGAAGAAATAGCTTTTTGGAGGGATCAATCCCAAACAATATATAACGGTGAGCAGGGAGACGCCAGCCAACGACCGGTGTTGGATGAATCCAATACCTTTAATTCCAATCCGGTTTTAAACTTCTCAGGAAGTGATAACATGCCAATCAATGCGTTGTTTTATAATTCTGGGAACGAAATTGATGCGATGACGATCTATGCAGTAGCCCGCACATCCGAGTCTTCCGAACAGATATTGTTGTCCTATGACCGCAGTGATTACTTCCGTTTTGCACTTAACCATGAGATTTCCTCCGATTTTGGTTTTAGCACCTACAATGGATCACTTGACGACATGGAAACGTCCAATGTGTATGATGCTGAGGATGGGTCTCCACATTTCGTGGGTGGTAGGTTTGATGGCATAAGTACAGGAGTTAAAGAATTACTGATTGATGGGACAATCAGTGATACCCGAAACATAGGTGCCTCTCCATTGGGAGCAGGAGTCACCCGTTTTGGTTTTATTGGCGCCAACAGTGAGGCTACATCTTTTGACGGAACAAATACTCCCCGAATGAGCAATACGGATCTCGCTGAGATCATTTATTTTGAAAAAGCTCTAAGTTCTACTGAACGCCAAAGGGTGGAAAGCTACATGGCAATGAAATATGGGATTCCACTTTGCAATGACACAGATGGTGACGGAACTCCAAATGAAGGAAATGAAGGAGACTGGATGGCGTCAGATGAAACCGTCTTTTGGGATGCCAGCGAAAATACCGACTATAATACAGATGTGATTGCCATTGGAAGGGATAATTCAAGTGAGTTGCTCCAAAAACAATCCAGTACTCCGGATGATTCATTACGCGTTTATATGGCGACATTTTCTGAAACCAATCAGGATAATCCCGGGTCAATTAGTTCTGATCTTTCATTTTTGGCAATAGGCCACAATGGCGGAAAGCAACGTGGAAATACCGATGAAGTACCGGCAGGGATCTATTCCAAATTGATTCGTGAATGGAAGATCACCAACACAAATTTCAGTGATACCTATACAATCGAGATCGAATGGGATAGCATTGAAAACGTTGATCTGGATCATTTGCGTTTATTAGTGGATGATGATGGGGATTTTTCAGATGCCACGATTTATGGTACAGCTGATGGGTTAAGCTTTAGTTTTGGATCAGTTGTAATTTCTGGTGTAAACACTTCCATGATCCCAATGAACTCCACTCGCTATTTTTCCATGGCATCAGTGGATGAATTAACACCTTTGCCAGTGGAGTTTTATACTTTTGAAGCTTTCGTTGAGCGGGAAAGCGCTGTCAGACTCAAATGGCAAACAGCCACTGAAATTAACAATGACTATTTCACCGTTCTTAGATCAACAGATGCTAAAAATTGGGAATCTCTTGGGAATGTTAATGGAGCTGGAAATAGCAAAGTCATGAAGAGTTACTCCTACCTTGATGAAAGTCCTTTACCCGGAACTTCGTACTACATGATCCGGCAAACTGATTTTGATGGAACAACCTCTCATTCAAAAATCCAATCGGTCAATATATTGAGTGGACAAAGCTTTCAGATTTACCCCAATCCTGTTGAGAATAGTTTACATGTTAAGTTTAATCAGAAGAATACGATCAATAATTGGGCTGTATTAAATAGTTTAGGTCTGGATATGAGCCAGAATGTTCAAATAGAAAAAGCAAAAGAAGACGGACACTGGGTATTCCACTTTAAATCACTGCCGAAAGGATTGTATTTCCTTCAGGTGGAAGATCAGTTATATCGAATATTAAAAGATTAAAATCTTACCTCTTCTACTGGCAATCCTTCATTGGCGCTTCTTTTTTCATAGGATCTTGGTCATAATTCGCTTTAGATCATCTTCAATTTTTCGGTTCTTTCATTGGGTAATTACAGCGAATTAATTATAAGTTTACAGATCGATAACCTGTTCAACTGATATTCAAAATGAATCAATTATTTACCATAAACCGCTTTTCATTTTTATTTATTCTTTCGGTTATACTCACCACTTTTTCTTGCGGTAAAAAGGATGAAGCCAGTAAGGAAGAGATTCTCGATAAAATAACTGCAACATCTATTGGCTTGGCCTATCTGGAAGAAAACCGGCTGGAAGATGCTGAACAAACCTTTCAGAGATTGATCGAACTCGATCCGGATGAATCAACAGGCTATGCCAATCTTGGACTAACTTATCTCAGAATGGGACAATATGAGGATGCCTTTAAACAGTTGAATAAGGCCCTCGAAATCGAACCCGACAATTCAGATATCCGGCTCATTTTGGCAAAAACATATGAACAAAACTCACAACTCGATAAGGCCATTGAAGAGCTGAATAAAATTGTAGATAAGAATCCTGGTTTTGAAAAGGCCTATTACGGATTAGCGGAGTATTATTCCCAATCTGATCAACCAGAGGCCCCACAAAAAAGGATGGAATATCTTCAAAAGACCATAGAACTCATCCCGGCTAATATCGTCCCCAGGCTTCAGCTTATCGAATTAATGGCGTTGGAAGGAAAGGCAGATGAATGTCTTGCTCAACTGGAAGAATTGAGGACGCTTGTTCCCGAATTCCCGGCTGAATCGGAGGAGTATTATGACCAGGCTGTTTCACTTCTTCGTGAAGGAAAAGCATCTGAAGCGGTTACTCCGATCAGGATCTTCCATAACTTCCTGAAGCTGGTCCCACTTTATCAGTCTGGCAATGTGGATATCAAAGGTCCGGGAGGTGAGTTAATTGGCTTTCCAATAATTACAACAAGTAGGGGAACAAGTTTTGTATCGCTTGACGGCGAATCACTGATGGGGATCATGAAATTTGTTGATGTGAACGTGGCTGTAGGCCTTGATCTGCCTGGACTTGTTACCGACGATAATGATGTGGAATTTTCAGCAATTGCGGTCACTGATTTTGAAGGTGATGGAGATATCGATATTTATTACAGCAGGGTGTTAAAAGGTGAAGCAAGCTCAAAGTTTTACCTGCTCAGCAATGAACTCGGATCTTTTACAGATGTCACGATGCGATCCGGTCTGGATCATGAAGGGATTGAAACTTCAGCTACATTTTCTGATTACAACAATGATGGAAGAGAAGACCTGCTGGTTACCACCACAAGTCGTAATTACCTCTACGAAAATAAAGGTGAAGGAAAATTTGAAGATGTTTCGGATAAAATCGGATTAAACGATTCTGAAACAAGCAATGCCTCGATCTTATTTGATGCCGATCAGGATGGAGATCTTGATATATACATCGCCAATGAATCGCAAAACAACTTATTCAGAAATAATGGTGATGGGACATTTAACGAGCAGGCTGAAACAATGGGGCTCGATGGCGGAGCATCCAATACAATTTTTGCCGGTTTTGGAGATTTTGACGATGATGGAGACCTGGATATTTTGAATGCCAATAAATCGGGAAAGAATCAGTTATTTACAAATCTCAGACAAGCTCGTTTTAAGGAAGTTTCTGCTGAAACCGGGTTGGAAAATACAGGAAATTCAGGTATCGCGGCTATTGGAGATTACAACAATGATGGATTTCTGGATTTGCTTTCCACTTCATCTGATGGACAATATTTACTTTATAAAAATAAAGGGGATGGGTCATTTATTGTAGATGAATCTTCATCAAAATCACTAAAAATTCTTAATGGCAAGAAGGGAAATGATGCGCAGTTTTATGATCTGGACAATGATGGACATCTTGATATCATTTTAGCAGTGGAAGGGTCAGAAGGTCATCAGAGTGGATTGTATTTATTTCACAATGATAGCATTGGCAAGTTCAGCGATGCAACGGATATCATTCCCGGAACGATCAATGAAGTCCAAAAGATCGTAACGGCTGACTTCAATGCAGATGGAGACCTGGATCTCTTTTTGGCCTGCTCAGGTGGTATCAAACTCATCCGGAATGAAACAGGTAACATGAACCACTACATCAAAGTGCAATTGGTAGGCTTGACAAATGGAAGTGGCAAAAACAATTATTTTGGTATTGGCGCCAAACTGGAGCTTAAAGCCGGTGATCTCTATCAGATGAAAGTGGTGACTCAGCCGGTTATGCATTTCGGAATGGGAACAAGGGAAGAAGCGGATATTCTCCGTATTGTCTGGTCCAATGGTGTCCCGCAAAATATCATCGCTCCTAAAAGTGATCAGGACCTGATCGAGGAGCAGTTGTTAAAAGGCTCATGTCCATTCCTCTACACCTGGAATGGTGAGGAATATGTGTTTGTCAAAGATGTGATGTGGCGTAGCGCTTTGGGCATGCCTCTAGGGATAATGGGTGGCAAGACAGCCTATGCTTTCCCGGATATTTCCCAGGAATACATTAAGATTCCCGGAGAGCTGCTGAAACCGGATAATGGGTTATATAGGTTGAATATTACCGAGGAGTTGTGGGAGGCGGTATATTTTGATAAGGCTCAACTGATTGCGGTTGATCACCCGGCTGATGTCAATTTTTACGTGGATGAAAGATTTACACTTCCACCATTTTCAGGGAGGGAATTGTATCATGTGGATGAAAAACATCTTCCGAAAGCCGTTTACGATGGACAAGGAAATAATTTGTTAACCTTTGTGGAGAAAAAAGATGATCGGTACATCTCCCATTTTAAAACGGACGAATTCCAGGGATTGACAGAGAAACATGAATTGATCCTCGATCTGGGAGAGAAGGCGAATTCGGATAATCTGTACCTGTTTTTGCAAGGATGGATATTTCCTACGGATGCAAGTATCAATACAGCAATTTCACAGTCTGAGAAGCATAAACCAATTGCTCCTTACCTTCAGGTTTTGAATGAAAAAGGGGAGTGGGAGACGGTTATTGAAAGTGTTGGTTTTCCGATGGGAAAAGATAAGACTGTCATCGTTGATTTGACTAATAAGTTTCTTTCATCCGACCGAAAGGTGAAGCTGGTCACAAACATGCAGATCTATTGGGATCATATTTTCTATTCAGAAACAGCAAACGATACACCAGTTAAAATGACGGAATTGAAATTGAAATCTGCTGATTTACATTTCAGGGGGTATTCAGCATCGTATCGAAAAGGAGGCCGGTACGGTCCACATTGGTTTGATTACTACGATGTTACGACCGGTCAAAAATGGAGAGATTTAACGGGTAATTATACCCGATATGGCGATGTGTTGCCTTTGTTAACCGAAGGAGACGACATGTATGTGATTTGCAATGCTGGCGATGAGATCAGCTTTGAATTCGATGCTTCAGGTTTGTCGGATCTTCCGGAAGGATGGACCCGTGATTTCCTCATTTACACCGAAGGATGGGTAAAAGATGGTGACCTGAATACAGCTTATGGGCAAACGGTCGCCCCGTTGCCTTTCAGAAATATGACAAGCTACCCTTACGGATCAAATGAAAAATACCCGGATAGTGAGGGATACAAAGATTATCAAGAAAAATACAATACACGGGAAGTTTCTACAAACCGATTTAAAAGTACTCTAAAATCTCAATAAAGGTATTGAATGAGTTTGTTGATGACAGTTGTTTACTGATATAGCTAACATAAAATCAAAAGGGTACGAGATGGGATATTTGTGTTAATAGAACTACATACGGTGTGATATTAGAACTACATGCATTATGATATTCTAAATGCGAACACTATGATAAGTTAACGACAAGGCTACTGATTTTTTTTCAGATATCTTTTGACCCTATAAAATTCCTATTCTAATATGCCTCTATCAATCATTCCTCCAATTTCTGATATTTCTATAAAGACTTGCCGCAAGCGCAATGACAAATCCTCCAAGAGCTAAACCATCCGCCAGGCCTGGTGAAATGGGTATATGGACAGAATTAAAAAAATAGGTGATAAAAGAATTGGGGAGATCTGTTTCACCCAGTTTATGTTTAATCTGCCAGTGCCAGTCCGTGATAAAACAATATCCGAAACCATACCAGATGCCAATAATGAACCATGATGATGCGGTAGCCAAAATCACCCATAAATGTAACTTAAGTGTTTTTTGCCAAATCCACCCCAGCAAATTAAACAGTATGATGATCACATGTAATACAAAGAATAAAACATCAAGAAAACTAAGTAAAAATGTGGTTTGCATAGATGAATGTAGTGTTTAATATAAAAATCATTAATGATTTAATATTATATTTAAATATATTGGTTTAAATATTCATCCTTTTTTAACATGGAAGCAATTCAAGGTGATTAAGGGTATACATACGGGAATTCTGGTATTTGCATTATACTTGTTTGATCAATCGTCCCTTTTGGCACAAGGGATTGATGAAACGTCTATGCGATTTCACCACCTTACTTCTGACGGTAGGTATGGGATTGGAAATGTCTGGGCCATTGAAGAAGACCATGAAGGATTTATTTGGATTGGTACGGAGGATGGCTTGTTTAAATATGACGGGTACGATCTTACAGCCTTCAGGCATAGAGAGAATGATTCCACCTGCCTTTCTTCCAATATGGTAATATGTATAAAGGAAGATCGGAACAAAAATTTATGGGTAGGGACTTTCGGCGGAGGGCTAAACTTATATGATCGAAAAGAAGATCGTTTTTATCAATTCAAACACGATTCGACTGATCCGGGATCTATTCCACATGATCGTGTAAAATCAATTGTTGAAGATCATGATGGAAATTTATGGTTTTGTACGGAAGGAGGAGGTATTGCCACGTGTCCACCTTTTAATGGCAACGTCGGAGAACTGGAATTCTCAACTTTAAAACACGAGCCAGGAAATGATAACAGCATTCGTTCCAATGATGTTACAGCGTTGATCAATGATGGCAGAGGAAATTTATACATCGGCTCATTTGGAAAGGGTGTAAGCAGATTGGATACAAAAACTGGTAAGTTTACTCATTTTTTACATGACCAAAAAAAGAAGAATTCTTTATCTGATAATAGGGTTCTTGAAATATTTATCGATTCTAAGAAACGAATTTGGATTGGGACATTAGATGGTGGATTAGATCTGTTTTTGCCTGATGAAAATCGGTTTATCAATTATCGTACATCAAAATCTACCTTCACATTAAGCAACAATCAAATTGCATCTATTGCTGAAGATCATGACGGAAATGTATGGGTGGGTACCGATGATGGATTGAATTGTTTCATAAACTCTCAGGTTGATATTCCACGAGATAGCTTTTTGACATTCTTACATGAACCGCTCAATCAATACAGTATATTGAGCAATTCTATCAAGAACCTCTATGTAGATAGCCGCAATTCGCTTTGGGTATGTAGCTATTTTGGTGGTTTAAATATTTATAATAAATCACATTATAAATTTCAACCCATCAGTCAAAAAATATGGAAAGAGCATCACTTAAGTCATAATAATGTAACATCTTTTGCTGAAGACTCCTCCGGGAATCTATGGATAGGTACAGATGGAGGCGGATTGAATCTATTGAAAAATGGTGTGGAAAATATATATAGTGACCAATACGAAAAAATTGAGTTGATTAACCCTATAACAGGTGAGAATCAGAAAAAAATCAAATCAATTGCTCTGGATCAAAATGGAATACTATGGGTAGGAGTTTGGGCAGGTGGATTATTTCGATACGATCCTGCTACCGGACAAACATTGTACTATGGCCGGGATGATCCGAACTCCCCGTTTCAGGGATACAATGTACTAAGCGTAGAAATAGATACAGACAATGATATTTGGGTTGGAACTTTCACGAGTGGCGTTTTTAGATATGCACAGGAAAGAAATGAATTTATTTCTTATGGAGAGGAAAATAATTTAAAGGGTGATCGATTCAACGATGTATTTATAGACTCAAAAGATCGCAAGTGGGTAGGAGGCGAGTGGGGTGGTTTGCAATTGTATGACATGGAGACGGATATTTTTGAATCAATTGTTGTAGATAATATTTTGAATGAGAAGATTTCGATTGTGGCAATTAATGAAACCAGTGAAGGTAAAATACTAATCGGAACCGTTTCATCAAATATCATTTTGTATGATCCGGAGGAAAATACGGCCGAAATAATTAATGAGGAAGAGGGTTTTCCCGAAAACATCGTTCACGGAATGATAGAAGATAATTCAGGAAAAATTTGGTGCAGCACAAATGTAGGGCTCATTGTTTATGATCCGGAAACGCATTCCAGTTTTAAGTACGATCATCATGACGGATTACAGGGAAATCAATTTAACAACAATAGTTATTTGAAATGCTCAAACGGATTATTCCTTTTTGGAGGAACCAAAGGTTGGAATGGCTTTTATCCGGATAGCATCAAAAGGGATAAAACCAGGCCAAAGATCGCTTTCACAGATTTTTGGTTGGATGGAGGCTACGGGGATAACATGGACCAGGTAAATCGGATCTCAGCAGAAATAAACTCTGATAAAGCCATCGAATTGTCACACGACCAGAATTCATTTGAAATAAGCTTTGCTGCATTGGAATTTAGTTTTTCGCAACAAAATCAATACGCATATATGCTGGAGGGCCTTGACGACAACTGGAGGTTTGTCTCAGGTGACAGGAAAGCCAATTTCACAAACCTGTTTCCCGGATCATATAAATTAATGGTAAAAGCAACTAACAAAGATGGGTTTTGGTTTGAAAAGGAAAACCCCAAAACGATCATTATTGAGCATGCCTGGTGGCAAACATTGTGGTTTAAGATTGGCATGGGTGCTTTTATTTTGTTACTCGGTTTTCTTATATATTGGTGGAGGGTTTCTTATCTTGTTAAACAGCGCAACAAACTGGAAAACCTGGTTCATGAACGTACGCAGCAATTAAACAATACCAACCGGGAGCTTCAAAATATAAACCGTGAATTAGCGTCAAAGAACAATGAAATTATTGATCAAAACAGAGAGTTGACTTCACAAAATATTCAAATAAATACCCAGCGAGAAGAACTTGAAAGAACTCAAAAGGAACTAAAGGAGATCAATGAAAAGCTTGAATTAAGGGTTGAACAGCGGACGCAAAAATTAAATAAAACCATCAAACAGTTGGATAAAACTGTGCTGGAACTTGATCGTTTTGTTTACAGCGCATCTCACGACTTGAGTGCTCCTCTGAAATCCATCAGGGGGTTGCTTCAGATTGCCAAAGTTAAGAGTGATCATGGTAGTATACAGGAATGCCTGGATTACATTGGTAGTAGTATCGGTCGATTGGAAGATGTAATCAAAAGCCTGGTTGAATATTCTAGAAACACCCATAATGAGCTAAAAGTTGATGCCTTTAACATCAGTGAATTGATCAACGAGATCATTAATGAACTTGCTTATTGGCCGGAGTTCAAAAAAGTGTGTATTTACAATGAAGTTGATCAGGATACAGAAATTTCAACGGATAGAGCACGCCTGAAAATTGTGTTGAATAATTTAATCAGCAATGGTCTTAAGTATGCTGATTTTGATAAGAATCAGCCATTTATAAAAATTGAACTTGCTGCAGAGGGGAATAGCCATGTCCTGAAGATATCTGACAATGGAATTGGTATTGAAAAAGAATACCTAAGTAAAATTTTCGATATGTATTTTCGAGCGTCAGAGCGAAGTCAGGGTTCAGGATTGGGACTTTTCATCGTAAAGGAAGCCATGAACAAAATTGGTGGAAAAATAAGTATTAAAAGCGAAAAAGATAGAGGCACAGAGTTTACGATCAATGTTACAAGTAGCCATCTGGTTTCCGAAAATGCGTAGCATACCTTCCTTTAGCATCTGAATAGCATGTCTCGACTCAGCTAGATAATATTTTTTGCTGGTTTTTTGACTAGGATTCAGATGAGCTTAACTTTTTAATTATGAGTTACTCAAATTTCCAAAAACAACTTACTTTTGCACGCTGATTAGTATTTATAAGTCAATTGAGTGTTGTTATGCAAATTTTTTAACCATGAAAAAGTCTTTTTTAAACTTAAGCCTAATAGGGTATTTACTAATCGCTCTCAGCTCAACTTCCTGCTACCAGTTAATAAGAGATGATAAAGCTGAGGAATTATCTGATAAAGATGATTTTAAATTTGTCAAGGTTTCTGATAAATACGGAATGCGTATCCCTAAGTACATGTCCCAAAGTAGAGAACTGAACGATGAGGCTTCACTTCAGTATCAGAATATGTTTAAAGAAACCTATGTCATTGTGATCGATGAAAGCAAGGAAGAATTTATCGATGTGATGAAATCCATTGGAGAATATGATGATAGCCTGACTATTGTTCAAAATTACCGGGAAATTCAGGTGGGTTTAATCTCTGATATGATGAACGTAAAGGAAATTTCTGAAACACAAACTACCAAAATAAGTGGCATGGATGCCGAGTCTGTGATAATCGATGGTACTGTTGATGGTGTTTTATATGGCATTAGCTACTTCCTGACTTTCGTAGAAAGCGAAAATGATATGTACATGATCATGGCCTGGACTTTATCCAATAAAAAGAAAAAATACGAGCCGACATTTCAAACTATGTCCAGCTCGTTTAAGTTGTTGAATTGATGCAATTGATCTGAGGAGATTTACTAATAACTAATACAAGAAAGAAGTTGTCTCAAAAGTTAGTCGTATCATCCTGAACTCGTTTCAGGATCTGTTAATTCCTTATCGGAGATTAAAACGATTATGATCCGCCAACTGGTTGGAAAGAATGACACTTTTTACTTTTAAGACCCATTTTTATTTTCCTCCGCAAAAGGCAGCAAGTGCATAATAAAGATCCTGCGGAGTGCCTTCATTAAGTGTCAGGTTGATTTCCGGACGATTATTTTCATCAACCCGGGAATATTTTAATTCGATTTCAGCGTATTTCCATGCTTCTTCGAATTGCTCTTTTACTTTCCCGGCCTCTTCTGTTCTTTCCTGGCCAAGTAAACTGTGATAAAGCCCGTTTAATGAGTATCCGTTTTTCACCCAATAGGTCAGATCTTCCCGGTAAACTTCTTCGGCTTTTGCGAATTCTCCCATTCTCATGTAAAGATCTCCTAAAAGATGTCTCACAGAAAAAAACCAATCCGGTGGCTCGTTGTAATTCAGGTTGTCTTCGATCAGGATGGCTTTGTTGAAGAGAATAGCCGCATCATCAAACCTGTTTTCGAACCGGGCTATTTCACCCTCCAGAACCAATGCTGAAATATTCACAATATCCGAACAGGAATTGATTTCCCAGATCATCATGTTTTTGATTTTCTCCGATTCTGACAATTCCTTCACGGTTGATAGTTCTTCTTTAGCCATTTCCAATTTACCGGAATTTGCAAGGGCCATTCCTCTCGCATAGTGCCATACTGCAATTAGGTATTCCAGGTCTTCGTCTGGTCTTGGCAGCGCCAGGATTTTTTCCCACTGAGCAAATTTGACCATCGTATTGTAAGGAACGGTAATGTAGTGTTGGGTGGTCTCAAAACCTGGTTCACGCAGATACGAGCTTTCTACAATCTCAGCCATTTTAAATGTAGCTTCTATCGATCGGGTCGCGCGTCCCTCAAATGCTGCAGTTGCTGCAAGAAAATGGTAATTGTGTGAATAAAGAAGTTGAGGATAGGCTCCCTGAACTTTACATTCTGCAATATAAATACTGTCCACAACCACTGCTTTCTCATTGGCAATCGAGCCTGCATGATAGTCGCCGGTATTGATATAGATATGGGAGGGCATGTGGATTAAATGCCCGGCAACCGGCACAAGTGTTTTCAATCTTTCGGCGCTTACAAGTGCTTTTTCCACTTCAGGTGATGCCTCCATGGCATGCAGATAGAGATGATTGGCAAGAGGGTTTCTTGGATTTAATTTAATGGCATCTTCCAGCAACCCAACAATCTCCGGTGTCCATTCCTTGGGTTGACCTCCTTTTCGGGTGTACAAATCCCAGGCATGCTGATTCATAATAGATTCTGCATACAAGGTTACAATGAAATCGTTTTCGGGAAACGAGTGATAAGCTTCCTTCATTTTGTCTGCGTAGGCCTGCTCATCGACATTTTCCGAATCGGCTGGAAATTTGATATCTATTGCTTCAATCAATGTTTTTTCCCATGGCTGAGTATTCTTGCTGTACTTCATGGCATTTCTTGCAGCTTCCTTAATTTCCATGGATTCACCCATGTTATTGTTTGTATTGTAGTTGGGCCCCAGCACATAGGCGAGTCCCCAGTAGGCCATGGAAAATGTGCTATCCAGGCGAATGGCTTCTCTTAGTGATCTTGCGCCCTCAAGATGATTGAAGGCATTGGCCATTACCATTCCTTGCACGAAAAACCGTCGGGCATATTTGGAGTCGGTTGTGACATTAATATTAAAATCCCCCAGATTATCGAATAAGGGGGCTTCAAAATTTGGAGGATTGGTTGAATTACATTGGATGATGGTAAATGCGACAACCAAAAGCAGGGCTTTTTTCGTCCATGTCAATATTTTTGCATTCATACTATTTAGGTATTTGGTAATTGATGAATACAAAAATGAGAAAGGCGCGAAGATCAAAAAAGGAGTATATTACTGTATTTGGATTTTTTATTGCCGTAGTTAAACTTTCTTTTTCAATTTTTTAATGTCTAATAATTCACAAATCGTAACCTTTGCAGTGTCGTGTCAAGCATACTGACAAGCTGAGGTTAGCAAAAAGTCAACCTATATTCCTCTCGAGAGGGGCGAAGGGGTGTGTTTTCAAAAAATTCGACTTTTTGCAAACACATAAGACCCATACTTGACACAACACCAGATCAGTAGATCAAAAACCACCTTTTATTTAACTCCCTGGCTCTTCATTCTCAACAGGTTTGCTGTATATTTTACTCCTTCTATCAAGGGAACAATATTCCCTGTTTCATCCAGAAAAGTCAGGCTGTGGGTTGATAATAATTTCATTCGGATATCATAAGCCATATCCAAAAATTCTTCCACTTTCACAAGGTTATGACCTCCTTCAGTCACCTTGATACTAACATGCGTCACAGTATACATAAAGAGTGATTATTATTCCTGCATCAATGATTTTAAAGCTTCCATATCAATGGATTCGTCTACCTGGCCATTTTTCGGAAGTGTTCCGGGAATAGAAACTCCTGCCTGTTCTTCCTCGGGAGAGACCCTCAGTCCAAATAGTTTTTTGATTAATTGAAAAGTGATGTATCCCACACTTGCTGTCCAGACAAAGCACACCACAACCCCTAAAACCTGTATCAGTAATTGGGAAAGCAATGTCTTTTCAAACGCTCCTTCCTTCGCAAAAAATACCAGGATAATTGTACCTGCAGCTCCGCAAAATCCATGGACCGGAACGGCGCCAACGGCATCGTCGATTTTCCACTTCTTTGTAACCAGGTCGAATGTAATGTTGTGAACAAAGCCACTGATGGCTCCAATTGCAATCGCCCCGCCAATGGTTACAATATGGCAACCTGCGGTTATTCCAACCAGACCTCCCAGTATACCTCCAATGGTTTTTTCGTATATATCAGCTTTGTTCTGGAATTTATAAGAGTGAAAAAATGCTACCAGACCTCCCGCTACTGCAGATAGAACAGTATTGATAATGATATCATCCACGTCTGCGCTAAAAGCAAGCGTGCTACCACCATTAAAACCAAACCATCCCAACCATAATATAAAGACACCAAGAACGGCAATTCCGATATTAGATGGTTTTATATGTCCGGGAGATCCATCCGGTTTGTATCTTCCCAATCGAGGTCCCAGGATAAATGCACCAACCAGCGCCATCCATCCACCTACGGAATGAACGACTGTCGAACCAGCAAAGTCGATGAATCCCAGATCCCCCAACCAGGCTGAATTATTGCTGTAGAATCCGCTTCCCCATACCCAATGGCCAAAAACCGGATAGATCAACAATCCAATCATCAATGAAGCAACCATGTACGATATAAACCCAACCCTTCCAGCTAAAGAGCCTGAAACAATGGTGATCGCTGTTACGGCAAAGCCTACCTGGAAAAGAAAAAACGTCAATCCCAGTGGATTGGCATTGGGATTGGTCTCCAGCCCCTGTAGGAAAAAAGTATCTGTTCCAATGATGCCGGAATCGGATTTGCCAAACATCAGGGCGAAACCTACCATATAGAAAGCGAGCGATCCAACTACGAAGTCAATTCCATTTTTTAGGCCGATGGACGAAGCATCCTTTTTTAAAACCAGACCTAATTCAAGGGCAAGAAATCCGGCCTGCATAAAAAACACCAGTGCAGCTGCAATCAGCACCCACAATTTATCAATTTGTAAATTCAGCGCAGAGATTTCAGATTCCCCTTGAGAGAATGCAAAAAATGGTAATACTACCAGCATTGTTATAACTAAAAATTTTTTCATTGTCTTTCATATTAGGATTGTTTCAAGTCCTGATTTTAGCCATAAATTGTAATTGATGGATTTTTAGGTGTATTTAAAAACCATATATGCATGAAAAAATGGAAATATGAATGAAAAAGGGTAGTAATTCACCCATATAAGGGTGAATAAAACTCAAATAGATTATTTGGAATGAAAAACCGTTTGTAATTTTTCATTCTAAAAAATACCAACACTAAGAAGAATAGTTTTGCGAGATGAAATAAATTACCTGTTGACCATCTTTTGATGAGGAAAAAAAATGAAGGAATTACCTTATCCTCCCGATTTTTTAGCCTTATATCCCTTGTCTAGAAGTATTTCCAACACCTTATCCCTGAAGTCGCCCTGTATGAGAATTTCGCCGTTTTTTGCTGAACCGCCTACGCCACATTTTGATTTGATCATTTTCCCCAACTCATTCAGATCGCGTTGCGTTCCGACAAATCCGGTAACCAGGGTAACTTTTTTACCTCCTCTGGCTTTCTTGTCCAATTGTACTCTCAGGTCTTGCTGATGGATCGGTAATGTGTCGGCTTCAGTGTCTTCTTCATACTGATATTCATAATTGGTATCAGTTGAGTAAACAATACCATCACGGTTTTTTCTATTCTTGTTTCCCATTGTTTATTGAAATTTTTTCAGATCGTCTTTCGTGCCCAGGTCAATGCATTCACTGTTTTCAAATATATAAGAATCTACTTTAAAACCCTGTTTGATGAATTCAAGAAAAAGGTCGCCCGGATAGATTTCTCTGTCTTCTCCATTTTCTAATGGTATTCTACCTTCTTCGTGATTGTTTATTAATTCAGTGACCCTGCTTTGCAGGTATTTCGTAAACCTTGGACCCCAGATTGCCCCTGACCAACCGTATTGTAAATGGGTGTCCTTGGGTTTAATGACAATGTCAGTAACTTCTCCCTGATTATTCAATTCAACCATATCCCATTTATGTTTTTTCTCTACTGGAAATAAAGCCAGGATGAGATCAGAGCTCTTTTTTTCCATCACTTCTTTAAGTACTTTAAAGTAATTTTCCGGTTGTATGTACATATCAGGAAATCCTAATGCTACCAGGCAATTGTCTACAAAAGGGGAGGCTTCATTTAAAGTAAACGGAACACCATGAGGGTGTCTCATCATTAAATAAGAAATGTGCACGCCAAAATCATCCCCGTTTTTGTAATGTTCCATGATGTCGTATTTCCCCTCCCGGATGATGAAATAGACCTTTTGAATTCCCGCCAGCTTATACGAGTTGATCAGCACTTCGGAGATCGCCTTCTTCTGGCCATTGATGTGGACGGGGAGTATTTCTTTGCTTCCCGGAATATCACCCAATCGGGTCGCCCTGCCTGCGGCGGGAATGATGCCTACTAACTCCATATAACTTTTCTACTTTCCTCTTACGACAAAGAAAGCATTTTTTATCCGTTCCAGCTACCAAATTTACCGGATTGGTAGTCTTCGTAAGCTTCATGGATTTCTTCTAATGTGTTCATCACAAACGGTCCCTGTGCAACAACCGGTTCATTGAAGGGTTTTGCGTGACCCAAAATGATTATGCTTTCTTCCAATGCTTTGATGCTTATTTTCTCATCGTCATTCAAGAATTCTACCAGCTGGTACATCCTGGCATTTTGACCGTTAACTTCAACTTTGCCACGAACCATATGAAAAAAGACATTGTGATTTGTTGGGATATCTACATCAAGCTGAGCGCCATTTTCAAGGTAAAGAGTGCTTAAGTAAATATCATTCATCGAATCGAATGCTCCATTCTGCCCCCACCACTTTCCGGAAATGATCTGTGCTTTGACTTTTCCATCATCCAATTTCACAATCGGGATGTCTTCCTTTTGCAATCCTTTGTAGAATGGTTTTGTCATTTTATGTTTTGCCGGAAGATTGAGCCACATCTGGAGGATTTCCATTTTTCCACCTTCTTTTTTGAATTGATCGGAGGATACTTCAGCATGGATCAGTCCGCTACCGGCTGTCATCCACTGGATCCCTCCGGACCGGATCGTGCTTTCATGACCGCTGGAGTCTTTATGCATGATATCACCATCAATGATGAAAGTTACGGTTTCCATTCCACGATGAGGGTGGGGGCCAAATGGCAAACCGTTATTATTGGGTGGATAAACCTGAGGGCCGTGATGATTGAGAAAAATGAACGGGTCGACCTGGTCGAGGTTATGAGTGGGGAGGGGTGAATATGTAGTCAGATCGGCTATGGGTCGGTATTCGGAATTATGTATCTTTTTGATCGTTCGCATGGTTTTTATTGTATAGACAACAATTTAATAATTATTAACACCTTCTGATCGATTATGTTTCAGGATTTGTTGTGAAGTTAACCCGCTTTATTCATGTGAAAAACATGAATAATGACGATAACTTGTTGAAAACTTCTGTTATTCAATAAGTTATGTCAGGGCTGGTTTGATTTTCTGTCATAATGACCGGAATAATTTGCATTTTCACAAAGGAATGAAAATTGATCAGCGATGAGAAAATTTGATAGAGATGAAAGGAAGCTTTAAGCAGATTGTTAATTCAGCGCCATTGGTACTCGTGGATTTTCATGCGGATTGGTGTGGTCCCTGTAAAATGTTGTCTCCTATTTTAAAAGAGATATCCGGTGAGATGGGAGGGAAGGTTAAGATTGTGAAGATCGATGTAGACCGGAATAATCGCCTTGCTCAGCAATACCAGGTACAGGGTGTGCCGACACTCTTACTTTTCAAAAAGGGTAAACAGGTCTGGAGACAATCAGGTGTGCCACCTAAAAATCAAATTGTCCAGCTGATCAATAGCAATTCTAATTGAAACATCAGAAAATCGTTCCGAAAGGAACGTCTGGTAGGTAGAAAAAATAAATCAGGAGGTCAAATTCGTTCCGTAGGAACGTGTGGTGAAAATCCAGGTTATGAATTTTCTTTGAAGATAAGCCATTCAATATATGCAAGTTAGAATGTTTTGTGAATGGATTTGAAATTGGATAACAAACTAAATTGAACACATGAATGTATAGTTTGGTAATTGTCTTGACTATATATCTTCCCTTAAGGTGAATATCATTAATGTTTCAAAAAATCACCAAACGTTCCTATCGGAACGATTCATCATGAAGTGGCAACATGTTAGTCAGAGTAACAAACATCAGTCGATTTCTTCTGAATCATCTGTACTTTTAATGTTTCCTGTGTAGCGGATCGGTGACTTATTATTACTAGTCACGGACAGTGAGGCCGCTTCATATCCGCTGATGGTAAGTATGCAGTTATATGTGTCGTCCGAGCCTCTGATGCGGAACTTAACGGTAATGCGATATTTCTTATCATTTACAGAAACATCATGGCTTTCCATTTCCCCGTCGAATTTAACTCCGCCATTACTGTTGTAATACCCACCACTATAGGATCTTCCAAAGTAAGATAAATCGCCAATCGCATGGTTGCCTTCAATTTTTAAAAGATGATTCCGGGTTGTGATATCTACCTGAGGCCCCCTTTGTGGGAACGCCCTTTCTCCAACAAACTCAAATTGTCCCGATTCGACTAGTTGAACGAGCTCATTGTACTCCCTTTCCCTTTTTTCCTCTTTGCTTTCTGTTTGATTTTCCTGTGCGACGGCATTCATCAGAGGGAGGATTAGAAAAAACCCAATTAATAAGATAGAGCAAGTGTTTTGTGGTTTAGTCATGATTTCAATGTTTTTAATTTGATCCAAAATATCATAAATCCGCAAAGAGACTCAGTTGAGGTCCTTTGTCAGTGGTTAGTCATGCCATGACTTGTTTATTTTAGGAACTACATCAAAATTTGTTCCGGTTGTTGTATGCCTTGATCTTTTCATTCAGTTTTTTGAAATCTAGTTGACCCTTCACTTCTTTTAAATGGTCCATGATGGCCAGCCCCTTGTTCAATTGGCTATCCACATTTTTGACCTTTCCAACGATGTATACAAGGTTTCTTTGCTTTCCCATGGTCAGCGACTCAAAGTGCTTTCTGCCTTCGTCATCCTGATCCAATAATACCCGGAATGATTCAGGCATGGGGAGGCCAAATTCAGAATGGTCCTTCTCGATCTTCACCTCAATTTTCTGACCTTCTTCTAATCCTAGCTGATCCCGGACGTTTTTATTTAACAGAATAAACCAGTAATCCTTTGCTGGCATCAGGGCAGATTGGATCTTGACCGAATCACTCAACCAGCAAATGACACGTCTGTTATCTCCTTCAATAAATTCTATGGCAATTTCCTCCGGAACCGAAAGATGATGTCCCCACAGTTTGGTGTGGAAGTTTTCAACAGTTGATTGAAAAGATTTCATTTTTTGGCTAAATAACTTTGGTTTAATTCTGTTAAAGAAAAATAAATCTAACTAATTTTAAAATTATCTTAAACCTGCAGCCCTTTATTCAAATTAGTCCCCGATGTGATCTTTCCTGTCACGGATAGGTTTTCACCAGGAACAAACAATTTAGATAATTGCTATTGATTGAGGTAACAGTGTCCTCAATTATAAAGCAAAGTAAATAATAAAAACACCTGTTTATGGCAAATTTTAATATTGATGCAAAACAAAATAATACCTATGATGCCATTGTCATCGGTTCGGGAATAAGTGGTGGATGGGCAGCAAAGGAATTATGCGAGAAAGGATTAAAAACCCTTGTCCTGGAGCGAGGGAGGATGGTTGAGCACGTCAAGGACTATCCGACTATGAACGACGATCCCTGGGATCATCAATTACGGGGAGCTCTTACAGTCGATGAGCAAAAGAATTACCCAATGATAAATAAGGTGGGTTTTATTGGTGAAGATAATAAGCACTTTTATGCCAATGAACTCGACAATCCTTATACAGAGGTCAAACCATTTATGTGGATCCGCGGACACCAGGTCGGTGGCCGATCGCTCCTTTGGGGAAAACAGTGCTACCGGTGGAGTGACCTGGATTTTGAAGCTAATGCCAAAGACGGTTATGGAGTGGACTGGCCAATCAGATATAAAGACATAGAACCCTGGTACACGTATGTGGAAAAATTTGCCGGGATCAGTGGTCAGAAATTGGGATTGCCTCATTTGCCGGACAGTCATTTTCTTCCACCAATGGAACTGAATTGTGTGGAAGAATATGCCAAAGGAAAGATCGAAGAAAATTTTCCCGGCCGGCACCTGATGATCGGACGGGTGGCACATTTGACTGAGCCGTTAAATGGTCGCGGAAAATGTCTGTACCGAAACAGGTGTTCACGAGGTTGTCCGTATGGAGCGTATTTCAGCAGCAATGCCGTGACAATCCCCGCGGCTCAGAAAACCGGAAACCTGACTATCCGACCGTATTCCATTGTCAATTCCATTATTTACGATGATGAAAAAGGAAAAGCGACAGGAGTGAGGATCATTGATGCGGAGACGAATGAAGTGCAGGAATTTTATTCTAGAATTATCTTCTGCAATGCATCAGCATTGGGTTCGACGTTTATTCTTTTGAACTCTACCTCAGATCGATTTCCGAATGGGTTCGGGAATGACAGCGGAGAACTGGGTCACAACCTGATGGATCACACTTACAAGGTAGGAGCAATGGGGTCGATCGATGGCTTTGAGGATAAGTATTATTCCGGAAGAAGACCGAACGGGATCTACATTCCCCGTTATGTCAACCTGGATGAGAAAACCAAAACAGACAAATTCGTTCGTGGCTTTGGCTACCAGGGAGGCGCGGGTCGTTCAAACTGGGGTTCAGGCATCAATTCGGATGGATTTGGAGGAGACTTTAAAGAAGGTCTGTTCAAGCCCGGACCATGGGGGTTTTTCATCACCGGATTTGGGGAGTGCCTGCCTTATCACGAAAACAAAGTGACGTTGGATCAGGATAGCAAAGACAAATGGGGGCAGCCTACTCTGGCAATAGATTGTGAATTCAAGGAAAATGAACTGGAGATCAACAAGCAGATCGTAACGGATGCGGTGGAGATGCTGGAAAAATCAGGGTTTAAGAATATCCTGCCATTCGATAACCAAAGCCCCCCTGGCCATGGCATTCACGAAATGGGAACAGCCAGGATGGGCAGGGATCCCAAAACTTCTGTTTTGAACGGGTACAACCAGGTCTATGCAGCGAAAAATGTTTTTGTTACCGATGGAGCTTGCATGACCTCATCATCGTGTGTGAATCCATCATTGACCTACATGGCGTTAACCGCCAGGGCGGCCAATCATGCAGTGGAAGAATTGAAACGACAAAACCTTTAAGCTATGAACCGAAGAGAAGCATTTAAAAATACAGCATTATTATTGGGAGTTACGCTTTCGGGATCTACCCTGACAGCATTGATGCAGTCCTGTCAGAAACAAAGCCGGGTGGATTGGCAGCCCAAATTTTTCACCCCCGAACAGGCAGCGGTGGTTTCGGAAATTTGTGAAACCATTTTACCTAAAACAGAAACCCCCGGGGCAAAAGACCTGAAGGTAGATATCTTCGTCGACCTCATGATCAATGAGACATTGGGAGAGGCCGATCAAAAACATGTTCGGGAAGGCTACGAAAAATTTGTCGCTACATGTGATGAGATGTTCGGGAAGTCGTTCACTAAGCTAAGCGAAGAAGAAAGAAAAGAAGTTCTGACAAGGGTGGAAAAAGAGTCCAACACCTTCAACCCAAGTGTGTGGGGAAGTCCGTTGGGTGAGCAGGCGCCAGTTGATTTTTACAGGCGGGTAAAGCAGTTTACGCTGGTTGGCTATTACACTTCCGAATACATTGGTAAAAATGTATTGGTTTACGATCCCATTCCCGGAGAACAAAAGGGATGCATTCCGTTGTCCGATGTGGGAAATGCATGGAGTTTGTAGTTAGAATGGGATGTTTCTCCTTGAACGTTGGTGTTTTCATCAACAACCATCCTTACAACCAATATCACTAAGTCTCAATTTTTCGGGTCATTTCGAGAATTTGTTGATTGTCAAAAATAACGTTTCAAGGTCTCGTTAGTGAAAACGCCAACAAGGAGGGGAGTGTCGCCTCATAGTGAGCAATTTTTTTTATGCATTCGCTGTGCATCATTTTATTTGACACACCCGTGAACCATAAAAAGTATGACACATAAATATTTATTGTTTTCGTCACATCCGGCCCTGGGTCATGTAGTTAATAACATAATGGTTAGTCATATTCTTACAAACGATTTCCAATCAAATCTATCCTTTCAATTTCCCCCGCTACCAGAACATTGTATTTTATTTTATCCTTACGACAGACCGGTAGCAGAAGATGTAAATACAAAAAGGGTTGATAGACTATATGCTTGTACAATTACCGGGCAGTTAACTGAACGTACCATACTTTCCCTCGGACACAATCATCTCATGATAAAAATTGGCTTTCAGCCTGGGGCACTGCAAAGGTTGCTGGGAGAACCTATGTACAAAATGCTGCCTCACAAAAATTACGATGGTGAAAATGTATTCGGAAACAATGTTAGGCACATTGTGGACGCGTTAGCGAATGCTACCGACTTTGAAACAATGAAAGCAATCGCAGAGGACTTCATGTTTAGCTTGCTTTCAAAAATAAGAAGGCCATTTACAATTGATAGCATCATACCAGATATAATAAAACATGGCGGTAATATTAAAATTGATGATCTTGTAAAACAAGCGTGCATGAGCAACCGCCAATTTGAACGGGCTTTTATAGAAAGAATGGGCGTTTCTCCAAAGTTTTATAGCAGGCTTGTGCGGTTTGGCAAAGCGTGGTTGCTTAAAGAAGATAACCCGCATCTTACCTGGACAGACGTGGCATATGAATGTAATTATTTTGACCAAATGCATTTTATCCGAGACTTTAAGGAATTTGCCAGTACCAATCCCACAGAAATTGCAAATGCCTTCAAAATACAACCATTCCAACTTAAGAAAGGTATATTTCATTAGGTGTAAGATGTCGTATTTGTACTATTATAATAGTACCATCTCAAAATAGTTTTGTAATAAAAACAGTTATTATGAAACGGTCTTTCTTTGCTTGCACATTTATGGTATGTAACACAATGCTCTTTGCCCAAAACAATGCGGCGGATGAAATGAGTATCAAAACTATTAAACAACAACAAGAAGCTGCCTGGAATAGGCATGATTGGGAAACTTTCAGTAGTTACTTTTCAGATGATGCTACGCTAATAAATTTCGTAGGTGATTTTTGGAAAAGCCAAAGTGATATCCTCACCCATTTTAAACAGCTTAGTGATTGTTGTTTGTCGCCTACTTCATTAAAGTTTGAAGTTAAAAATATCAGATTTCTCACGAATGATATAGCGATTGTTTACACGGAAGAAACATTATTTACAGACAAAGATTATGATGTGCCATTTCATCAGTATAAAAAAGGCGATATTGAGTACAAAATGCTGACAGACATTTTTGTTAAGCAAAATGGTGAATGGAAAATAACAGCAGCACAGCTTACACTTATTATTCAAATAGTGTTGCCTCACAAGGCTTCTGAAAAGCACTGACAACAGAAAGCACGAATGCATACACATTATATATGAAATCATAGCTGTACAAGCCAAACACCCAAAGTCAAGATGAACGTCACAGTGACTGACCTCACACAACACAAGAGTGGGCACGAACCTGCCTGCCAGCATTTAGGCAATATGCGCAGGCAAGCAGGCGGTGATGTGTCGCACCAGTGCAGTTGATCATTTTGCAGACAATAAAGAAACAAGATGCGGACAAGGATGAAACGAGATGCAGATGTCGATTGATCGAGTTGCGGACAAGGTTTTTCTTTTCAAGGGGTTGATTAAAATCAATTGGTATTGGAATTTCAGTCAATTAATTGACTGGTTGCTTTTCCCGTAGAGTTTCGAGCGTTCCCGTAGGTATTTGAAGCCTTCCCGTCAAATGTACGGGCTTCCCGTAGGATAACTTGCTGTTCCCGTCATACGGGAAGCCTAAACAACCATACGGGAGACGAAAAAATCTTACGGGAAGCCTAAACAACTATACGGGAGCCGAAAATTTCTGACGGGAACGCCAACTTTCTATACGGGACAACCGGAAAACCTACGGGTAATGGTGATTTAGTGGGTTTCCATGGGACAAATGCAGTCAGGCAAGTACACCCAGGTAACAACAAAGCAATTAAAAACCATCCAAAATCCTTTGGATTCACTATCTTCGAAGTGTTATACAGTTGAAATAATAGTACAGGGGTACTGTTGCACGATTGTTATGTTCAAGGAGGGTCTATGAAAAAATTTATTTTTTTGGATACATGTAACTGGATCTATTTATCGAATGGATTCAATGTAACATCTAGTGAACATGATGAACTACACTTGAAAATTTTTCATGAACTAAAAAGTTGGGCAATTGAAGGTCGTGTTATTTTTTTGGTCAACGAGGTAGTGCTTAAAGAATGGGAAAGAAATAAAATTGCTTCAAAGAAACAGCTTAAAATAATTGAAAATAGATATAAGGAACATTTAAGTAATTTAAAGAGAGTGAATGATTTTTTGGGGCATTTACCAAAAGAGTTGAAAGAACTTCGGAAAATCTTAGAATCCGAGTACTCAAAAAAAGTTACAACTCACAAAGAACACATTCAATCCGTTGAAAAATTCCTAAAGGAAAACGCCAAAAAAATATCAATAACTGATGATGTGAAATTAAAGGCTGCTCACCTTGCTATCGAAAGAAAAGCCCCATTTATAGGTAAGAAAAAAAATAGTATGGCTGATGCTGTTATTTTACTTAGTTGTATCGATTATATTCATCAATTTGAAAAACATTTGACTAAAGATTCAGACAAGAAAAATTATACTTTTCCTGAATCTTTTTTTGTCTCCAGTAACCATACTGATTTTTCTTCAAGAGAAAACAAAGACGAGATCCACTCTGATTTGGCTCCTTTCTTAGAAAAAACCAATACGAAATTTTACTATAATCTACGAGATTTATTTAAGTCTCTAAAAGATGGCTTCTTAACAGAAGAAGAGGAAAATATTCTTGAGCAACTAAATTATTGTGAAGTTTGTGATTATCAGTACCCAACGGTAGAATTCTCTGAATGTTTTCAGATTTATAATCCTTACAAAACAAAATCTTTAGGTGATCCGAATCAATTGGATTTATATGTTCATGAGGCATCAGAAGAAGAAACAGAGGATTCTGAATACAAATCAAATTTTTCAGAAATCAGAACAGCAGATTGCAATCGTTGTGGAGCAGAGTACATTGAATGTGTCTGTGGAGAGCTTGTTTACATTGATGAATACAACACTGCTGTAAAATGTCATGGATGCGATTTAAGATACAGCGTAAACGCTGAAATGGATAGAAAAGGAATGATTCACAGTTTGGAATATGAAATTATTGAAAGCTACAGATGTTTAAGATGTGGTGACGAATTTGAAAGTGTGGACGAGCAAGGTATGTGCGAGGAATGTGCCGAATACGAAAAACTTATAAATGAATAGAGAGCATAATAAAACATAGGAAGCCATAGTCTTGGAAAGCCAACGCTTAATTCAAAGCTACCGCTTATACAAGTCACTGGTATGCATTACCCATGAAATTGATGTTAAAAAAAACATGAGACTCGACAAAAGGATTCTTCAAACTTTGTACACGAAAAGAAATGATGGAGAATATCACAACCTTCTCAAAGAGTTAAACATTGAATATCAAAAGATCATAGGAACTGTTGAGGGATTGTTGTCAAATGGGTTAATTAAAAGGCCTGTTAAAGGTAATTTAGGAGTTTTTGAAGATCCGGATCCAGATGAAGGTACCCTATCAAAAAATGTTTCTTGTAAAATAACTCAGGCAGGTATACTTTACCATGAAAAAACGATTGAAACTAGATGGACAAGAATATTTTCTATCATTGCAATATTAATATCGGTAGCTTCCCTTATCATGTCAATTATAAAATGAATCCAAATGATAAAAGAATACATTCCGACGATTAAGCTACGAAAACATGCGGGCTGACGTGATAAAATGAAATTTAGTCCAACAATTAAAACTTAATTCTCGGATGACAGAGACGTGTTCCACAACCCACATGTTTCAATCAGGGTGTATAGCTGCAAGCGTTCGAAACCCTAAATTTGCGCCAACATGACTAAAACAATAAAACAAATCGAACGAAAATGGATTGAAAACTTCAAAAAAACGCCACTTGTTGATAGGGAAACCGGAACATTCAGAAGCAGCTATGCTCACCAATTATTCTATGGTAAAAAAGATGATACATATCCTGACGATTTCCCTCATGACTTTTCACATTTTTACAACAGTTGCGATAAAATTGACCAAGAGACTGCAATCGAAACCCTTACTGAATATCTAAATTTCATTGGTATAAAGATTAGAAAAGAAGCAATAATAGTGCATCTTGAAAAGTATCCTGACGAATTTGACAAGTTAACAAAAAAGTGCTATTACATCCTAAAGACACTTGCCCACTATGGCGAAGATTTACAAATTGAGAATCCATACCATGATAACAATGGTGATTTGTTTTTCCTACTACGAATTGAGTCTGAGGAAAGTATTCATGGAGGCCAGTTAAGTCTATTTGAGGATTTAGAATTACCAGAACTTTATAGCAAGTTTACAGAGCTTCCGAAAGGATACGAGAAAGATCCCACCATAAGAGACCTATTTGAACGGATAGAAAATGGCAATGGGAGTTTCTTTATCACGGGAAAGGCTGGAACTGGTAAATCCACCTTCATCCATTATTTCGCTCAAAAAACTCAAAAGAAAGTACTACTTGTTGCATTTACTGGTATTGCGGCCATTAATGTTGGTGGACAAACTATTCATTCTTTTTTCCGACTCCCCCTTAAACCTCTCATGCCAGAAGATGATGAGATAACTATATTTCGCGAATTCACGCAGAAGTTTAAGATCATAAAAAGTATTGACACTATTGTAATTGACGAGGTTTCAATGCTTCGGTCAGACATTTTAGAAGCTATAGACTTTTCCCTCCGCAAAAACGGGGGAGACCCAAATGAAAAATTTGGAGGAAAGCAGCTCCTTTTCGTTGGAGATGTTTTCCAGTTACCACCAGTTATGGATTCTCATGCTGAGGTTGAATCATTTTTGTTCTCTCAGATTTTCAATAGTGAATATTTCTTTGATTCTCATTCGTATAAGCAAATCAGCCCAACCTACTTTGAGTTCAAAAAAACTCATCGTCAAAAAGACTCGGCATTTATAGAACTATTGGATAGGGTACGCATTTGTCAAGTACGAGAGACAACTCTTGAAAGTCTGAATCAACGGTATAATCCTAATTATACACCAAAGTTGGAAGAATTCGTCATAACACTTACTTCAACAAACGAAATAGCAAAAGCAGAGAATGCAAGAAAACTGTCTGAGTTGGAATACACGCAGTTTAAATTTGAAGCAAATATTGAGGGCGATTTTCGCGAAGATAGATATCCCACTGACAAGACATTAGAACTAAAAAAGAATGCTCAAGTCATTTTCATTAAAAATGACCCAGGAGGAAGATGGGTGAACGGAACAATAGCAAAAATTGATTTTGTCTCTAACGATTTAATTGAGGTAAGATTTCAAAATGGACAAACTCATAAATTGGAAAGAGAATCTTGGGAAAACAGGAAATATAAGTATGATAAGGATAAGAGGAAAATTGTCTCGGAAGTCATAGGAACATTCTCACAGTTTCCAATAAAATTGGCCTGGGCAATCACGATACATAAAAGTCAGGGTTTGACATTTGACAATGTAGTAGTTGACCTTGGAACAGGAGCTTTTGTCAATGGGCAACTTTATACCGCATTAAGTAGATGCAGGACACTAGATGGGATAATCCTAAAAAGAAAAATTCGCCCCAATGATATAATCACTGATGAACGAATCATAAACTTTCATCTAACAGAACAGGCAGTTAGCTCAATAAATAATGATGCTGACGAGATTTAAAAATTAGTAATACGATAACGGCTAACGGATTGATAAACATATGATACATTTGGATCGTTAGCTGCTATTTGAATAGCGATATGAAAGGAATTTGTGCACTTTACGGAAATGAAACAGAATTGAGGGAAAGCCACATCTACCCAAAATTTGTGATAAAACACACAAAGAAAACAGGGTCAAGCTTTCTTCGAAAACTCATTGAACCAAATAAAAGATTACAGGATGGCGTAAAATTATACCTATTAGGTGATAAGGCAGAGCAAGAATTTTCCTCAAGGGAAAAATGGTTTGCTGAAAGCATTTTCGTACCGTACTTATCGGGTGAAAAAGAATTGACGTATGATAAAAGCCTATTCTATTTTGCTGTTTCCTTTCTCTGGAGAATATTAATAACAGAGATCAAAACCGATAAAAACCTTTACCGAAAATGGTATTACGACATTTTAAAACGGACTAATGATGAATGGAAGCTCTTCCTTTCTAAAGACATTTTACCAACAAATTTTCATTGCTTTAACATCTTATTTACTGATAGAGTAAAAAAAAATACCACTAATTTACAAGGTGTCGACTTTTACACAACGAGAGTATTGGATGCAACCATTGCAGATAATCAAACTCAGACGTGTTTACTAATATACGGTAAGTTCAATCGATTTATTTTTTGGAGTGTATTAAAAAAATATGGTGGTGAAGAAAACCTTTCAGATGTTAAAATTGAACCCAACGGAGGTACACTTAAAATACCTCAAATGCTTGACTATTTTCCAATTATCTCCTTGCTCCATGATCGAATTCTATTAGTTATGAATTCACCATTTCCAAGTGATGAGCAACAAGACAAGATAGAAAAAGAAATAATCAAAAATCCTGAAAAATTTTGGCAATCTGATTTAGGTAAGTCTCTTTTTAATGATAAAATTAATCTTGACTAGAATAAAAACAGTTGCCGAAAAATAGCTTTCATCCATAGTCGCGCAGCGCCAAGTGTTATGCTCCTTCTACCAGCCGCCCATGGTCAAAATTTGTAGATGCTAACAGGATCATCAGGAGTCATTTTAATCTCCCTCCCCCAATCCAAAAGCATAAAACATCAAATTTGACATTTCTTCGCCGAGTTGTTTGGTTTTTAGTTCGTATCCGTAATCTTCCATCTCCTGCAGGAAATTTGGCTCCAGGAGTTTGGGATACTTGCAATCGTCGAAAACTTCACCCTCCATTTTTCCCATTCTTTCCATGATGACCAGCACACCATTTTCATTGAGTAATTGATGGATCTCCGTCATGATTCCCTGCCGCGATTCAATTTCATGGAATACGTTGAGCATCAAAATTCTGTCGAACGTTCCGTGAGGTAAATTCGTGGAGCTTTCCGTTCCAACAACCAGGTTAAAATCCGCATCAATGGGCGATCCAATTAGATTTTCATGGTACTCCAGTACTTTTTCAAATTCATATAATCTCGAAGAATCAATTTCCTGCAGGTACCACGTAATTCCCTCCACAAAGCATGAGATCTGGACCTCCTTTATGCCATTTCCCGCGCCAATACTTGCTATCGTTTCCCCCTGTTTGCAACCGGTCAGGTGGTAGTAATTTTTGTATTCGTGCCGGATATCCGAAAAACTTTCCGGAAACCTCTTGTAGTTATAAGGTCGATCAACCGACTTGCAGGAAAAAATAAGGACAACACAAAAATTCGTTAAGAACGCTTTTAACAGGATATTCATACAATGAAATTATTCAATATTTCCTCAAATCCAACAATCCCAAAATCCATCAATCCAAATACAAACAATTTCATTCTGCTCTGGCGCATTACGTGGTAAATCAATCACATTGGTTTGTGAGGACACAAACCAAGGCGTTGTCGGGCGCAAACCTAGGCGTTGTGAGGATGGAAAATTCACCGAATTTTCCGGGTTAAAAAAATATTTAATAATTTGTCCGCAAAGTCCCAGATCATGAAAACAATAATATTGCTCGTGTTATTTGCTTTAAGCGCTCTCGGCTCCGGTGATCGTGGTTTTGAAGTAAAATACCGCATCGAAACACCGCTTGGCGATATCACCGTCGAACTTTATCCCGATAAGGCCCCGGTGACGGCCGCTAACTTCATGTATTATGCAAACAAACACCTGTACAATGGAACCACCTTTTATCGCGTGTGCACCCCTGAAAATGAAGCGGATCGTGATGTGAAAATTGAAGTCATCCAGGGAGGTGATGTACCCGAGAAAAAAAGCCGGCCACCCATTTTTTTGGAAACGACACGGCAAACAACCCTTTCCCATCTTGATGGCACCATTTCCATGGCGCGTGACGAACCCAACTCAGCTACCAGCTCATTTTTCATTTGCATCGGCGACCAGCCGGAGCTGGATTACGGGGGAAAGAGAAATCCCGATGGACAGGGTTTTGCCGCTTTCGGAAGGGTGATTGAAGGAATGGATGTGGTACGAAAGATCCAGCAATTGAAAGAGGAAAATCAGTATTTGACAGATCCGGTAGAGATCATAAAAGTTAAGAGATTGAAGAAATGAATTATGGGGATTAAGGATTCTTTATTGATGTTCCTGTCCGAGCGGAAAGTACTTGAAAAAAAGAAAGAGCATTCGTCGCGAATTCAAAAGCTTAGAGGTATTATCAAGGTTGATGAAAATTTTGATTACAAAAAAGCGCTGGATGAAGAAAGAATGAAAAGGCATATTTTATAAAATTGAGGGACCATTTTTTAAACATTCTTGGACTTGACAGCAGTGCAACTGACAATGAAATCAAGTCGGCATATCGAAGGCTATCCAAAAAATATCACCCAGATATCAATAACTCTCCAGGAGCAGAAGAAAAATTTATAGAAATAAAAAATGCCTACGAGTATTTGATGAAGCCCAAACTGGATGAAATCCTGGAACCGTACCATACGGAAGATAGTTCGGAGGTTGATAGCTGGAGAGCAGAGGCCAGGAAACAGGCTCGTAAAAGGGCGATGGAAAAAGAAAAACAATTACAGGAAACGATCATAAAATTTGTTGGCATTTTGAAGCCCTTTGTCCTGGCTGTATTTATTTTCAATGTGATTTTATTTCTGGATTATTTGTTGCCTTATAAAACGCATGATCAAAATATAAAAGGAGTATATCAGGTATATGAAAATTCAAAAAGTGGTGCTCGGGGAAGATCAGTTTATAGGTATGATGGGATGGAATTTGATGATTTTAGAATGACTTTTGAAAAAGGAAAGGTTATTCATATGGGAAAATACAAGAAAGCAGAAGTACTTGCAACATCCATTCTAGACAAGCCAATGACAGCCATCATTACCGTTGATGGTACTCCTCAAGCTTTTCACCAGGTTTATAATATTTACAACATCTACGGATACATTATTCCTATTATGTTCCTGTTGACCTTTCTGTTTGTTTGGCTAAAAAATCCCATGCAAAAATTAAATATGGCCATTGTTCTATCCGTATTTTTTATAATTCAAATGGTGGTTTTCTTTTTCTTTTCATAAATCTATCTGTATCCGGTTACAACCTGGGTTAAATGAACGATTGGACAATCTGTTCACCCCTCAAAAAATCCTGATCCCAAACTCCCCGCCAATCCATCCATCTACGATCTTTTTGCTGTAGTTCTTTTGGTAGAGACTGTAGGGAATAACTTCCGTGATGTATGGAGCTTTTTCCGTGTAGTCTTCAGGATAGATTAGCTGGCTCCATGTAGGCCCGCCAAAAATGGAGATGTATTTATTGAACCGATAGTTGAAATGGACATTCAACCGGGTAAGTAGATTTACATCCTCAAACCACGTATTATCATTTTGAAGATCACTAAAGGTCAGGTCGATATCCAGCTCGTGTCTTTTACTTTTGCCAAGAGGTATGGCGCCGCCGAAGCCATACCCGTATCCCCAGATGTCTCCCTTTGAAAACCCATGCGTTCCGAAGGTGACAATGTTGTAAAATTTCTGCGTCCCAAATTTAACCCGGGCATTATATGGAAATACTTCATTGGCGCTGATCTCCAATTTATTGTATCCCTTCCAAACCAGGTTGATCAGACCAATGGAGGTTCCTGAAACGGTATCACTTATGTTTAGGATGGCAAGTTGAAATCCCCTGTTTTCTTTCGTATAATTAAACATTGAGGCAATCTGAACCCCGTTTGTTTCTTCCCATGAAAAATTGCCAATTCCTGCTAATTGCACTTTTTGTACAATTTTTCCCCCATTGAAAATACCGGCTATCTGTGCGCCGTCCACTTCGCCGTAAGAAATATTAAATATTCCGGCGAGCTGTGCTCCACCTATGTTTCTACCAAAGTTTGCTATACCTCCGGCCTGGAATTTATTCACGTCTTTCCACGCAACATTAGTAATGCCACTTAGTTGCACACCATCCACATTTTGCGAAGCAAAATTGTTGATGCCGGCCAGCTGAACACCATTTAGTCTTCCAAGAATGGCATTGTTAATTCCGCTGAATTGTACACCATTCAGTGTGTCGAGCACCAGGTTATTGATCCCCGCAAATTGCACGCCTTTTACGGTTCCGAGATTGGTGTTAGCGATGCCTGCCAATTGAAGTCCTTTGGTTTCTGTTCCAATTGCATTAAATATGCCTGCTGCTTGTACACCGTAACTGTAGTGTCGGTTAATGTTGGCAATTCCTGCCATTTCAAAACCTTTTGTGGCGCCGTTGTATCCGGCCAGAATATTAACGGAAACCTTATTTTCTGCCATTCCGCTCATCTTCAGGTTTGTTCCGAGGAAAGGAAGGAAGGATACCTGTGCAAAACGGTAAATATAAATTTCATTTTCCCCTGACTTGACCATGGATTGCTCAGGGGCAACGATGTTGGTGATTTTCAGGTTGTTGACCCTGCTAACTTCTGATACGGTATAGTTCTCGATCGATTGAACAGCCGTCAGGTTGCCAGGCTGCAGGTTAACGTCGATCTTCTGATTTCTGGAAGGAATAACAATGGCAGTATCCCGGAATTCCGGTCGAATAAATGCCAGACCCACATATTCCTTTTTGGTTGATACCTCCAATGAAAAATAGCCTGTGCTGTCTGTAATGACGGAATGGAGCCGGTCGACATCATAAACCGTTACTTTTGGAATGTAGGTCCCCATCGTCGAGCTTTGCACATACCCTTCGATGGTGACGGATTGTTTCTGGCTTCCACCCGGACCCGAATTTGAAGGAGCGATATTCTTAGAAAACCTGGTCTTCAGAATTACCAGGTGGTTCCCGCTAATTTTCATCTCCAACTCTTCGCCAAGGATCACATTCAACACTTCCTGAATAGAAGTCTGACGAACATTCAGCGTGATGGTACTGTCGATGGGTAGGAGGGAAGGGTTATAAGAAAAGGAAAAATTACCGATATCGGCAATGAGAAAAAGCACATCTTCCAGCCGTTCATTTTCAACCGAAAAATCAATTTTTTGTTTTAAAACCTGCGATTGACCAAAAGCGGTGAACGAAACAAAAGTTAATATGAATATGAAGAGATACGCCCTATTCTTCACCACAACCATTTGATTTGATGAAATACTTATCCTCCCGTACCTCGTATTCAAACCCCATAGACATTGAAAGGTTTTCCATGATACTGTCAAAAGATTCTTTGCGGAAAATAGCTGTGAGCTGACAGTCATCAATTGCCGTTGAATCGTACATGATGGATTTTTGAAAAAGGGATTCGAGTTCGTCGAACACTTCATTCAACGGTCGCTGACGGTAGGTGAGTTTTTTATTTGCCCAGTACAGGTTATTGAGATTTGAAACCGCCGAGCTGGTGATGGAAAGATCGTGTAGGTTTAATTCAGCAGTTTGATTCCTCTCCAAAACCACAGATGCATTGTCGGGATCTTCGGTGGATGAAAGTCGGACTTTTCCCGATTCGACCGTCACTTTTACTAAATCTTCGGCTTTGCCGTCTACAAGAAATTGAGTTCCAAGAACTTCAACCTGCGCCCCATTCAAGCTGACAATGAAAGCTTTGTCAGGTGATTTTTGCACATCAAAATAAGCCAAACCAGCAAGCTGAACCTGCCTGTTTTCTTTGCCATAGTCAGGATTCACAGTAAGCGAAGAATTATCTTTTAAAATCACCTTTGAGCTATCCGGAAGATAGAATTCCTTTGTTTCATCCAACTGTGCCGTGTATTGAAGCTGTACACTGTCGTCTTTAGTGAGGAAAAACCAGGTTAGCCCACCAATAATCAATACCGATGCAGCAATTTTCCAGGCGTAGTCCAAAAACCTTGTTTTGGTTTTATCCTCTTCTGGTAAATCCATGACAGGGGGTGCGTCTATTTTGCTTCTGACTTTTTGCCATGCTGCATCGACATCAAAGGAAATGCTTTTCTCCTCCGGGACCACAAATTGAGCATTGAACAGTTTGCGGCTTTTTGTAAGCGTTTGACTGGCATCAGGATTATCTTTCAGCCAGGTTTCGACCTTGCTTATTTCCTCTTCGCTGCATTCACCCGACAGGTATTTCGCCAATAGAACATCATCGATATGTGAACTGCTTTTCGCCATCTTCTATATTTGGACAATCAACTTGCTTTTTACCCCTATCGTCATTTATAATTTATTTAAGTAATCAAGAAAAATCATGATGGCGATGCTCAGGTATTCAGTCAATTCTTCTCTCAATGTTTTGAGCGCTTTGCCCATTTGATTTTCTACTGTTTTGATAGAAATCCCCAATTGATCCGCGATCTCTTTGTATTTTAAACCCTCATGCCGGCTCATGATAAAGATCTTTTTTCTTTCCTCTGGTAGTTTATTAATAGCCCTTTCGATCTTCTCACTTAGCTCGTCCGCCACCAATGAATCATCTTCTTCAAAAACCCTGCTCTCTTTCAGTACTTCTTCCGAATGATTCCTTTTGATTTGTGCGTGTTTGATGTGATTAAAGCATTGGTTTTTAATGGATTGGATCAGGTAATTTTTGACAGAGGTTTTGATCTCTATATCCTGGCGTTTGTTCCAGATCTTAACAAATGTCTCCTGTACGATTTCTTCCGCCTCGTCCGGATCTTTGAGAATAGAGTTAGCCTGCCGGCACAAGTATTCGTAGTAATCCCTGAATAGTTTTTCAAATTCCGAAATGTCTCCGGCTTGTATTTTTTCGAAGCTGTGGGTTGTCAGGACTTTCAAAAAAGTGTGTTTTTGCAAATATAGAAAAACAATCTTTTTGAGGTAAGAATTATGTGTTTATGAGTCATTCTTATCATAATTTATATTGACAAGGTTAGCTGACAATGGTTGTTTATCATAATGCTTACAATTAAGCGGATTGTTTGTTCGATTTTCCTTTCTAATGCTCATTGTAGCCTTAAAAAGAGCATGTAACCTTTTGTATAAAATTCAAGTTTATGAATTGTTGCACATGCAATCAATTTAAATATTGTTTCTATATTTGCGCAAAATTCCAAAACAAGCATTATGGATGAATTAATAGTTGAGTTGGAAAGGTCATTTGTTCCGGTCATGGCCAGAACCATGAAATTTGTTGACTATTTTATCTCAGATAAAATGAAAGATCATGGTTACAAGTTAAGCAAGGAACAGTGGGTCATGCTCAAAGTCTTGTATCAGCATGGAGGACAGCCACAAAATAACCTGGCTTTTCTCACAAACAGGGATAAGGGATCACTTGCGAGGTTATTAAATACAATGGAAAGTAAAAACCTTGTTGCCAGGATCCCTTCTAAAACAGACAAAAGGATCAATGAAATATACCTGACTAAGCATGGTGAGTTAATATTGAAAGATTCAGTGCCCATTTTCAAGGAAATCATCAATGAGATTGAGAATGAGATTAATGAAGAGGAAAAAAGGATCTTCATTTCAGTGCTAAATAAAATTCGTAAAAACATTCAAACAGAAGAAATAGTTGCAGTAGAAACTAAAAAATTATGAGAACAGCAATATCAATTGTATCGGGGGTAATACTTCTGGCAATAGGATTTTTTGCATTTAAATCCTTATCCAACAGGGAAAAGCAAACAAGGACTCAACCTGATAAAATCATCCAGACAGTTTTTGTCAATGAGGTCAGGAATCAAAAGACGCCTATCGTCATTCGTGAGAGTGGGCGATTGGCAGCGAAGAATAAAATAGAAATTTTTGCCGAGGTGCAAGGAGTAATGGAAGCTAATGGCAGGGAGTTCAAACCTGGAGTGAAATATCGTAAAGGCGAAACTATTGTCAAGATCAGAAGCAATGATTATACGGCGAACCTTCAGGCGCAAAAGAGCAACCTGATAAATTTAATCACATCCATTTTGCCTGATTTAAGACTGGATTATCCCGAGGCATTTCAAAAGTGGGATACCTATGTTCGCAATTTTGATATGGACAAGCCTGTTCCGGAGCTTCCCGAGGCAGAAACCGACAAAGAAAAATTCTTCATAACAGGAAGAAATATTTATTCCACCTATTACAATACCAAAAACATGGAAATAACCCTTTCCAAGTACAATCTACGGGCACCTTTCTCGGGTATATTGACCGATGCGGTTGTTACACCGGGAACGTTGGTGAGACAGGGCCAGAAACTGGGTGAATTCATCGACCCCTCTGTTTACGAATTGGAAGTTGCGGTCAGCAAATCGCATATGTCTTCATTGGATATCGGGAAACACGTGGAGGTTAGGGACGCAGAAAATCCAGGCACAACCTGGGATGGTACCATCGTCAGGATCAATGGTCGGGTAGACCCCAATACACAAACAGTTCAGGTTTTCATACAGGTAAAAGGCGAAGGACTCCGCGAAGGGATGTATCTGGAAGCTGCCATGACTGGTGAGGAAATTGACAATTCATTCGAAGTAAATAGAAACCTGTTGATAAATGAGAGGGAATTGTATGTGGTACGTGACAGTGTATTGACCCTGGCTGAAATTGAACCTTTATTCTTTTATCAGAAGACAGCAGTTGTCAAAGGGCTAAAAGATGGTGAGGTCCTGGTTACGAGACAAGTACCAGGGGGTTACCCAGGAATGAAAGTTCAGGTTTCTAATTCAGAGCAATAGGCCAATATGAAAAGCATTATATCTTATTTTATAAAGTATCCTGTTGCGGTTAATGCCTTTCTTCTGGGTATTGTCATTTTAGGGATTGCCGGAGTATTCCGTCTTACCTCATCCTTCTTTCCACTTAACGATTCCCGCTTTATTTCTATTAGCGTTGCTTACCCCGGCGCATCCCCTCAGGAGATGGAAGAGGGTGTTGTACTGAAGATTGAGGATAATCTTAGGGGATTGGTAGGGATTGATCGATTCACTTCTCAATCAAATGAAAATTCAGCCTCTATAACGGTGGAAATTTTGAAGGGATACGACATAGACGTTGTATTGGCTGATATTAAGAATGCTGTTGATCGTGTGCCGTCATATCCGGTAGGGATGGAACCACCTGTCATTTCCAAAGATATTTTCCGTGATGAAGCGATTTCATTTACAGTAAGCGGAGATAATATATCTCTTAGTTCGCTCAAACAAATTGCCAGGGACGTGGAGACAGACCTTCGGGCGATCGATGGGATTTCCCAGGTGGAAGTTTCCGGATACCCCAGCGAAGAAATTGAAATTGCTTTGGATGAAGATAAACTAAGGGCCTATAATCTGACTTTTAGCGAAGTGGCAAATGCCGTATCCCGTACAAACATCCTTGTTACAGGTGGCTCGATTAAAACGGAAACAGAGGAATATCTGATACGGGTTAACAACCGGGTTTACCACGGCGATGAAATGAACAATATCGTTGTAAAGGCTGATGAATCAGGCAATAAAGTTTACCTGGGCGATGTAGCACAGGTAAAGGACAAATGGTCTGAAAACCCGAACAGGTTATACTTCAATGGACAGCCTTCTGTTGCGATCACTGTCAGTAGCACCAATTCAGAAGACATGGTCTCTGTAGCTGACAAATCCAAAGAATACATAGAAGAATTTAATGCCACACACGACAATGTTCAGTTGAGCATCACTTCAGACAGGTCGCTTGTCATTGTTCAGCGAACAAAACTACTGATGGAAAATGCGCTGATAGGAGCGGTATTGGTGATATTGTTTTTGGCGATTTTCCTTCGACCAAGATTGGCTTTTTGGGTGGCATTTGGCTTGCCCATTTCATTCCTGGGTATGTTCATTTTTGCTCCCGGATTAGGTGTGACGATCAATGTTTTATCATTGTTTGGGATGATCATCGTAGTGGGGATACTGGTGGATGATGGAATTGTGATTTCAGAGAATATTTATCATCATTTTGAAAAAGGAAAAAATGCCATCCGTGCGGCCATAGATGGTACGATGGAGGTGATTCCGGCGATTGTCTCAGCCATTCTGACGACTGTCGTTGCTTTTTCTACTTTCTTTTTTCTCGATGGTCGAATAGGTGAATTCTTTAGTGAAGTTTCTATTATAGTTATACTGACCTTGTCAGTTTCACTTATTGAAGCTTTAATCATATTGCCAGCGCACGTTGCTCATTCTAAGGCTTTAACAAGAGAGCAAAAAGCCTACAAGTTTAATCGGTGGGCAGATAAGGGCATGAGCTGGTTTCGGGACAAGTTTTACATTCCATCATTGAAATTTTTCCTTCACCATAAATTCCTGGGATTTGCCATTCCAATTATGTTATTATTAGTGACGTTAGGATCTATTGGAGGTGGGATCGTTCGGGTGACCTTTTTCCCGCAGATTGCCAGCGACCGGGTCTCGGTTTCGCTTCGAATGCCACAGGGAACAAGCGAAGCGATTACAGATTCTATCATTTCTAAAGTAGAAAAAGCTACCTGGGAGGTGAACGAGGAATTTACAGCCAGACAATCAGAAGGTAAGCAGGTTGTTGAAAATGTAATCAAGCGAATTGGCCCGGGTACTGCAAATGCCTCCTTGTCAATCAACCTTCTTCCTGGTGAGGAAAGGGATTTTCCATCCTTTGCCATTGCGACTGCCATCAATGAAAAAGTAGGAGAGCTTCACGGTGTGGAAAGCATCGAATATGGTTCCGGTGGGAACTTTGGAGGCAAGCCGGTTTCAGTTTCCCTTTTAGGGAATAACATTTCCGACCTGAAAGGAGCGAAAGAGGCTTTAAAAGGCGAATTTCTTAAAAACGGTTTGTTAAAAGATGTTTCGGATAATGATCCTGAAGGGATAAAGGAAATAAAAGTAACCTTAAAAGAAAATGCATACCCCTTAGGGTTTCAATTAAACGATGTAATCAATCAGGTTCGTAGTGGATTCTTTGGCCTGCAGGTACAGCGCTTTCAGCGAAGAAGGGACGAAATAAGGGTTTGGGTGAGATATGATAAAAATACCCGCTCATCGATTGAAAATCTCAGTAGCATGCGCGTAGTGAGCCCAACAGGCTACCGGGTGCCGTTTAGTGAAATCGCAGCCTATGAAATAGAAAGAGGGGAAATTTCCATCAATCACTTAAATGGAGTCAGGGAGATCAGGGTCGATGCGGACCTGAAGGATCCTTCTAACAGTTCGACAGATATCATGACAGATGTCAAGGATAATATCATGCCGCAGATCCTATCCAAATTCCCGACCGTGAAGCCATCGTACGAAGGCCAGAACAGAGAAGCCAATAAAACCACAGGGTCAGCCGGGCAGGTTTTACCAATCGTCTTATTCCTCATTTTCGTGATCATTGCTTTTACTTTCCGGTCCTTTAGTCAGCCGCTTTTACTGATCATCATGATCCCGTTCAGCCTGATAGGTGTAGCCTGGGGGCATTGGATCCATGGTTTTCCCATTAACATTTTGTCTTTCCTGGGAATTATCGCTTTGATAGGTATCGTGGTGAATGATGGTCTTGTTTTGATCGGGAAATTCAACGGATACCTGAAAGAAGGAATGAATTTTAACGATGCTTTGGTGGAAGCAGGAAGATCGAGATTTCGCGCCATTTTCCTAACCTCCCTGACAACTGTTGCGGGGTTGGCTCCCCTGATCTTTGAGAAAAGCCGGCAGGCGCAGTTCCTTATTCCCATGGCAATTTCGATTGCCTATGGAATTATGATAGCGACCGTTTTGACATTGGTCATGCTACCATTGCTTTTATCACTGGGCAATAGCATTAAAGTTTATGTGCTGTGGTTATTCAAGGGAAACAAACCCACGCAGGAATCTGTAGAAAGAGCGATCATTGAACAAAAAGCTGAATATGAAGAAGTACATTAAAAATATACCTGTTTTAGTCATTTTATTTGGAATGGGGTTTCATTCTTATTCCCAGGATACTACTACACTATTATTGAAGGATGATGCGGTGCAGATAGCACTGGAAAACAACTACGATATAAAGGTTGCCAGGAACAATGTGGATGCTGCTGAAAACAATGCAAGTATTTTTAACAGTGGATACCTGCCAACTGTTTCAGCTTCTGCACAGGCGAATTACAATAAAAATTCGACTACAACGAATTTTACAGATGGAAGTATTCAGGAAAGGGATATTGAAAACACCTCCTATAATTCATCACTAGGCTTGAATTATACCTTATTTGATGGATTGGGACGAAAGTACAATTATTCGAAACTACAGGAGCAATATAATCTTTCAGAACTTCAGGCAAGGCAGGTGATCGAATCAACCGTTTTACAACTGTTTGAAGTTTACTATGAAGTGGCCCGCCTTTCCGAAAATGAAAGAAACCTGGTTGAGACACTGGATATTTCCAGGGATAGGTTACAGCGGGCAAAATTTGGTTATGAATATGGCCAGAGCACTCAGTTGGATGTCCTGAATGCCGAAGTAGATTATAATACAGACAGTGTAAATTATCTCAACATTACCCAGCAATTGGATAATGTAAAGAGAAACCTGAATGTAATCCTTGGAAGAGATGTCAATATGTCGTTTTCGGTGGATACCACTATCAACTATATGGGAGGTTTAACATTAGATGACTTGCTTGATGAATCCTTTGAAAACAACGTAGGTTTATTGCAAAATGAATCCTTCCTGAAAGCATCCGAATTTGATGTAGGAATATCAAAATCAGGGTATGTGCCAAAAGTTGATCTAAATGCATCCTACCGATGGCAGCGAAATGGAGCATCCATATTTTTTGATTCCCAGCAATCTGTGGGACCGAACGCCGGCGTAACCCTTAGCTGGAATATCTTTGATGGGGGATTGACCAATACACGGGTTCAAAATTCAAAAATAGCCGTTGAAAACGAACAGATATTAAAAGAACAGGCAGAGCAAAACCTTGAAAGGAATGTGAATAATGCATGGAGGTTCTATCAGAATGCATTATTTGTTCTGGAAGCTCAGCGAAAAAACCTGCAAACAGCTCAGAGGAACTTTGACCGAACGCAGGAGCAAAACAAGCTTGGGCAGATTACATCTATCGAATTCAGGCAGGCACAATATAACTTGTTGCAAGCGGAATTCACCTTTAACCAGGCCAAATACGACGCCAAAATAGCCGAACTGGCATTGCTGCAACTGGCCGGGCACTTGCTGGAAGCGGAGTATTGATGAGTTGGAAGACGGAAGTCGGAAGACCGAAGACGGAAGCTAAAAAGTTTGCACAGGGCATAGGGCAGAGAGCAGGTAGTGATCGGTTAACAGTAATCGTTAAAAATCAACCTGAAACCAGAAACTTAATTAACTCAATCCAGGGTCGGAAGTCCGAAGACAGAAGTTTGCAGGGGGCAGAAAAGAAAGTGAACGGTAATCAGTGAAAAGTAATAGGTAAAAGTAAAAAAAACCAACAACCAGTAACTTATTCAACCAATTAACTCAATTCAGGGTCAGAAGTCCAAAGTCTGAAGACGGAAATTTAAAAGTTGAAAGGAGCTAGGATTCGCTAAGAGCAGAGTGCAAAGGGCATAGAGCAGGGAGTGATCGGTTAACAGTAATCGGTAAAAATTAACCAGAAACCAACAACCAGTAACTCAATCAACCAATTAACTAAACAACCCAATAACTTATCAACAAACCAGAAACAAGAAACAAGAAACAAGTAACTTAACTCCCTCTTCCCGTTAAATTCCCTATATTGGTTTTTAAACTGGAAAACCGATGCCCTTCAACAGAATTTTTCAGCTGGTCATCCTGCTGTCAATACTTTTTTCTTGTCAATCAAATCATGAAAAAGCAGAGGTTGTTCTCAAGCTTGGCCATCAGGCGAATGAACAGGATGTCTGGCATCGTTCGGTAGATTATTTTTCAAAAGTAGTTGATTCCCTTTCTGATGGTCAGATTGAGGTGAGGGTATTTCATAGCGAACAGCTTGGAAAAGAGCTGGATATGATCCGGTCGATCGAAGCAGGGATTGACGATCTGACAATCTCAGGAGAATCCATGCAAAACTGGATCGAAGAAACCGCTTTTTGCGGGATGCCCTACCTGATCCGTGACCTCGACCATCTCAGTCAGGTCGTGGATGGACCTGTTGGGGAAAGAATTGCTCAAAAAATGATCAATGAAATGGGAGTGAGGCCTTTAGCTTATTTTGCCAGGGGACCACGTCACCTCACATCCAATCGACCCATTAAACATCCTGATGATTTGAATGGCATGATTCTTAGGGTGCCTCCGGTTCCCATCTCCGTTTCGACCTGGGAAGCATTGGGCGCCAAGCCCACCCCGATGACCTTTTCAGAGGTTTTTACCTCTCTTCAGCAAAAGACCATCGAAGGTCAGGAAAATCCTTTTGCCCTGATTTACAGTGCGGGTTTTTATGAAGTTCAGGATTATGTTAATCTCACCGGGCACGTCATTGGATGGGTCTATGTGATCATGGGAGAGGCAAGATTCAGATCCTTGTCTACGGAACATCAGGAAATTATATTAAAAGCCGGACGCATGATGCAGGAATATCACGAAGACGAGTTTGTCAAACAGGAAGAAATGCTCAGGCAGTTGTTGGTTGATAGGGGAATGGAAATGATCAATGTGGATGAGGAGGCATTTCGAAAAAGAGCCAGCGAGGCTGTGGTCAATAACATAGCCGAACCCATTAAACCAATGTATTACGAAATTATTAATATGCCGAAAAAGAATGAAAAAGATACTCTCCCTCATTTATAGGATAGCTGAGTTTGGCACATGGATCAGCCTGGTTGGAATGATCGTGGCTGTAGTAATCCAGGTCGTTACGCGATTTTTACTGCCAAGCGCACCATCCTGGACAGAGGAGCTTAGCCGAATTTTTTTCATTTACTCGGTTGGATTCGGAGCTGCCGTTGGGATCAGGCATGATGCATTTGTCAAACTCGAGTTGATCAGAAATTATATGACTGAAAAATCCTATCACTTTCTAAATGTCATCATTTATCTATGCATCATTTTATTCTCCTTTGTCATGATCTTTTATGCCTGGGATTTTGTGCAAATTGGTGTGTCGGAACAATCACCGTCATTAAAGATCCATATGAATTTTGTCTTTTTCAGCATGGTAATCATGATGTTTTCAATTACCATATTTTCCATTGAAAAACTTTTGGACTTAACCTCAAATATTAAAACCAAATGATCTGGATCTTGTTCATTGTATTTTTCGCACTTCTGTTTTTGGGCTTCCCCATCGCGTTTGCTTTGGGCATTTCTGTGCTTTCGTACCTGCTGATTGCTGATATTTCGCTTACCATTATTCCGCTGAAGATGTATTCGGGGATTGATGTATTTGTATTGCTCAGTATCCCCGGATTTATCCTTGCCGGAAATCTGATGAATCACTGTGGAATGACAGACCGAATCATTGCTTTTTGCAATCATATCGTTGGGCATGTTCGCGGAGGATTGGGATTGGCAAATATTGGCGCTTCCATGATCTTTGCGGGGATTTCAGGAACAGCTGTTGCAGATACGGCCAGTATCGGATCGGTGATGATTCCCGCTATGAAAAAAGAAGGGTATGAGGCGGATTATTCATGCGCTGTTACTGCATCTTCCTCAACGGTCGGACCGATCATTCCTCCGAGCTTGCCCATGATCATTGCGGGATCACTCACAGGATTGTCCATTGGAAAACTGTTTCTGGCAGGAGCCATCCCTGGTTTACTTCTCGCTACAGGTCTGATGATTACTTCCTTTGTCATTTCCAAAAAACGGTCTCATCCCAAGCGGTTAAAATCGACTTTCAAAAAAATAGGAGGTGGCTTTGTTGATGCATTCTGGGCCATAATGATGACTTTTCTGATCTTATTCGGAATTGTTGGTGGCGTTTTTACTCCCACAGAAGCATCTATTGTTGCAGTTTTATATGCCTTGTTTGTGGGATTGTTTTTTTACAAATCCATCCGGCTCAGGGATCTTAAGAAAATCATCATCGAATCCGCAGGTACGACTGCTTCCCTTATGATTTTGGTAGGGTTTGCGAATCTGTTTGGCTGGATTCTGGTAAGCGAACAAATTCCTCAGCAACTGGCAGAATCCATGCTGGGATTTACGACCAATAAATGGGTAATACTTTTACTGATCAACGTTTTACTGTTATTCGTTGGTACATTTATGGAAACCATTGCCTCGCTGCTGATCTTGTTTCCAATTTTATTGAAAGTAGCGATGGCAGTTGATGTTGATCCCATTCAGTTTGCGGTAATTGCTGTGCTGAATCTGATCATCGGGCTGAATACCCCTCCGGTAGGAGTGTGCTTATTTGTCGCTTCGAGTATTGGGAAAGTTCCTGTTGAAAAGATTGCCAGGGCCGGGTTTCCCTTTTTGATAGTGAGTTTGATTGTTCTGTTTTTGGTGACGTATATCCCTCAGATATCGTTGTTCCTGCCTGAGTTGTTTATGGATTGAAAAAGCCAGGAGACGGGAGCTGGAAGTTTAATAGCTCAAAGTTCAAAGCTGAAAGGGAAGGTATCTTTTAAACCTCTTCTGACTTTTGGGTTCCTTCCACCTTAAGTATCATGCCCACCATGGTTATTCGTCCGACCAACTCGCACAAGCTTTTGCCCATTCAAGTGGTAGGACGAAGACACTCAGAGTGCTATTCAAAAGCTGGGAGTCGGGAGCTGGAAGTTTAATAGCTCAAAGTTCAAAGCTGAAAGCTCAAAGTTAGAATTTTGTCTGGACAGGAAAGTCTCTGTGAAACTTTGCGCAAAACTCTGTGAATCTTTGTGGTAAAGCTTTTCCGACTTCGGTCTTCGGACCTTCCTCTTCCGACTATCCAATCAATAAAACTTATGTGTTCGCATATACTCATCAATCGAATATTTGCCTGATCCATAAAAAAGGAAGAAAATTAGTAGGGCTAATACGACTACTGAAACACTCAATTCGGAATTGACAGCAAAAAAGCCTTTGTCAGCATTAATGAAAATCACTGCCCCAAGGAGGATCGGAAGCTGGAATAAAACGGCAACACGGGTAACCAGTCCAATGGCAATTAGCAGTCCACCAACCAAATGCGCAAAGACGACGTAGTGGACGAGACCGGCAGCCACAAAATCAAATTTGCTTTTCATAACGATGGTGTTCAACGCCTCGAGATCTGTTGCAAATATGATCCCCTTGATCAGGATGAAAATGCCAAGTGCAAAGCGAATAAAGTCAATCCAGACAGAATTATGGGTATCTGCCCAATGGTTTAATTTTTGAATCGTATTCATAGCACAGTTGAGAATGGTGTACTTTTAATTTACACAAAATATCTCAGGAAGTTGCAATTAAACTATGAAAACAGAAAGCAGGTCACTGGATTGACATGCTGTTGTTTCGCTACATGGTTAAGACTCAGAAATGGAAGCTTCTGCTAATTTTTTGTTCATGGAAGGTCTTAATCCAACCAGGGATGCCAGACTAAGAGAAGCACACAATCCCATGATGATCGCCATCGGCATGGCAGTTCCATTGTGGAAATACCCAACAAAAGCGGATGCAATCGCTCCACAAACCATTTGAATAAACCCTATCATGGCTGATGCACTTCCTGCAAATCTGGTAAAGGGCGATAAGGCCAGTGCAGTAGTGTTGGGGTAGGAAAATCCAAGGCAACAGAGGAACAGGAAAATCAATACCAAAGCTGTTTCTTTATTTATGAAGTCACCAGTAACTCCGGCAAGCAGAAGCATTCCAATAATGCTCAGCGCAATAATTACCCTCATTACGATTTTTTCACTGGATTGATGTTTCAGCCAGATCCTGTTGAGCTGACTGGATCCAATGATCCCAAACGCATTGATTCCAAAAATCCATCCATATTGTTTTTCAGTGAGCTCAAATAATTCCATGAATACAAAGGGGGAACCTGAAATATAGGCAAACATACCCGCTGAAGCCATCGCACCGGTAAAGGTATAAATCACAAATTGTGGAACCCTGAATACTTCCCGGTAATCTTTAATGATTCCTTTTGGTTTCAATGAAATGGATGGATCAGGTTCTTTGCTTTCAGGAAGCCAGTAGATCACCGATAGTAACATCAAGGTTGATATTCCGGTGAGAATATAAAATACTGCTCTCCACCCCAATTCGGCAACTACATAACCACCGATGGTTGGGGCGACGATCGGTGCAACTCCCATGATGAGTAATAAAGTTGAAAATACTCCGGCAATTTGATTGGGAGGAAATATATCCCTGACTATGGCACGACTGGCTACCATTCCGGCACAACCACCAAGAGCCAGCAAAAACCTAAGCCCTACCAGCCACTCCACATTGGGGGAAAGTGCACATCCCAGAGAGGTAATGATGTATAAAATTAAACCGACGATCAATGGTTTTTTACGGCCAAACCGATCGATTAATGGTCCATAAAGGATCTGTCCGATTGATATACCGATAAAAAAGCTTGTCAGCGAGTAGGCTACATGTGAGATGTCAGTTTCCAGATCTTTGGCAATAGCAGGGAAAGCCGGTAGATACATGTCAATGGAGAAAGGGCCGATTGCGGCTAAAAAGCCAAGAATGAGAATGATTAAATTCTTTTGTTTTTGATCCATTTATCCCTGAAAGTACTTGTTAGATTGTTACTGTGTGGTCCTAAAAACAATAAGTGCAGCAATTTTCATCACTGCACTTTGTTACTAAGTTATCTTTATGACCTATATCATTCAGTTTTTCTCAACGGCAATTCATCAAAAGGGTTGAGTGGATTACATTATTTATTTGAGAAGATTTTTGGTGACATGAGTATCATGTCTTTTTTATCTACTTCCTATAGTAAAGTGTGTTGATATATTTTTGGTATGCCGGATGCTTTATTTTAGGCATTTCCCTTATCGATCCTTTTCTGGTCTAAATATCTCATCAAGACCAATTCAGATCACAAAATTAAAGTTAAAAGAATAATTGACTGAAATTAAAATACAATTGTAATATTTAGTTGGAGTGTGAGTCTTGAGGTCCAAGATCCACACTCCAATCTAAATTTGTACCAAAGGCGGGAGTCGAACCCGCACAGGCAAATGCCCACACGCCCCTGAAACGTGCGCGTCTACCAATTCCGCCACTTTGGCAAGCGTTTCAAATCTAAGACATTTTATTTTTTCTGATTACAATTGATTGATAATTTTTCTATGGTCTTGAATGGAGATTGAGTCATGCCTATTCACACTTCATTGACTTATACTCAAAAGAATCAAACCTTGCCTCAATTATTTTCGATTCTTCCACATGCTCATCTGATGGGTAAAAAGTTTGCATTTTTCAGCGATACACAGATCTGGCACAAGGTAATCGGAGGATTTTCTGTTGGCTCCAGAATCAATTTGCTGTACAACCTCGTTGAAGGGAAAAACGACCTGAAAGTGTATCCCACTGTTGGCACACAATATGAGTTTTGAAGGAGGTAAACTCGCAACCAATAACCGGAAGCAACCTAAACATCAACCCCTACGGTCACTCCAACGGCATATACAACCTGTTTGTAGCTTCAGCTGGCCTTTCCGTCAGATGGTATTTTTCAATCGTTCTCAGGCAGGCATTCCAGCGGAGGATGGCATCGCTGTTATCAGGAGGACTGAGTTTATCTGCTTTTTCAAAAGCTTCCATGGCATCTTCCAGCCATTCATATGCATTGTGTTTATAGTCTGTCATGCCTTTGGCTATTGAGGCCTTTGCCTGCCTCTCATAGATGATCCCTTTATAATATTCGCATTGATATTTGTTTTTGACTTTGGCAATCAGGCTCAGCGGTTCTTTTGTGGAAACTCCTCTGTGAAACTGATCAGTCAATGTTAAAATAAGCCTGACAATTGCATCCTGATTATCGGGTTCAATGATCAGGATATCCCGACAGATACTTTCCGCTTCTACGGGGTCATTCAACAATCTATACCGGTCAATTTTATCCAATGCACCAGGTATCGCTTCTTTTTTGATTTTTTTTAGTTGTAACATAGCCGAGATGATTTAGATATGAACCATACATTTGGGATTCTTAATTAATATAAGAAAATTAGAGATAAAAGGGTAGTAATAATCGCAGTTCCATAGCATATAACAGCAATGATCCTATCCCAACGATGTAGCTGTAAACCCTCTTCAAGGGTAAATCTGAATCGATGGGCCCAGTGAAACATAGACAAGGAAATAACGCCTGTGAGAATCAACTTCAACCACCACATTTCCAGGATTTCTGAAACAGTTTCAAAAGATGGAGATCGAATAAGATCCAAAGGAATGGCAATGAAAAATATCAATAATAGGATTGGCAAAAATAATGCTGATAGCGCTCCACCCGCGCCGAATAAGGACCACCAGAAGGGCTCGAAACTTCTTTTCATGATATTACAATAGCGACCAGACGATAATAGCTGAAATGACAATCCAGCCCAGGTAATTTCCAAGGGCAATCAGAAAGCCAGGCACCTTGTTTTCTCCCAGCTTAATGACCATGGCCTTAGGGGCCAGGTTAAACCACGTGATGCTGTGATAGAGAATTCCTCCCAGAGCAATCAGGTTCAGAATGATCAGTATCGGATGGGTGAGGGACTGGACAAATGCCTGATAAGACTCTTCACCATTCATGATAGCCTTGGACAATAGCAATAATTCAATGGCAATGAATGCCACAGCAATACTCGTCAGTTCTCTTGAAATAAACCGGAAGTGTGACAGCCTCTTGGTCCACCAGAATATTCCGATTTTTCTCTTATATGTCTGCAATCCTTCCATTTTCTTAATCTTTACTTGCGTAGGGGAGGAGAAGGGTTTTCCACCAGTTGGAGGCACCTTCTACCTTGTATCGTTGAATAGCTCCTGCCGGATCGACATTTTTCGGACATACAGCAGAGCAATCCCCGACAAATGTACATTGCCAGATTCCCGTGTCGTGGCTCAATGCTTTCATCCGCTGATTTTTACCTTCATCCCGACTGTCCATATTATAGCGTTGAGCCAGCGCCAATGCAGCGGGACCAATGAATTCCGGTTCCAATCCATAAACCGGGCATGCAGCGTAGCATAGCATGCAATTGATGCACATACTATATTGCTTGTAATCGGCCAACTGGGAGGGTGTTTGCAAATACTCCCGATCCTCGCTCCCAACATCTTTCCGGATGATCCAGGGTTTTACTTTTTTAAGCTTTTCCAGAAAATCACTCATATCGATCACCAGATCGCGAATGACAGGGAAATTTTCGAGTGGCTCAATCCTGATCGGACCAGGGGTATATGATTCCAGAAAAGTGGCACAGGTGAGCACAGGCTTGCCGTTTACCATCATGCCACAGCTGCCACAAACACCCATCCTGCAGGACCAACGATAAGTCAGGCTGCCATCAATCTGGTCTTTGATATAATTGAGGGCATCCAGGATCACCCAATCCTTGTGATAAGGTATTTCATACTCCTGATAGGTGGGCTCTTTGCTTTTTTCAGGTTGATAGCGAAATACATTCAGTGTGATCAGATCTTTCATGGCTGTTGATTTATCGTCCGTAGATGCGCTCTCCGGGAGCCCATTTGGTGATGGTGACAGGTTTGAATTTTATATCAGGCGGACCATCTTCCTTTTGGTATGCGAGGCTGTGGGTAAGAAATTTTTCATCATCACGATTGGGAAAATCTGTCCGCTGGTGAGATCCGCGCGATTCCCGTCGATGCAGGCCGGATTGGATAACCGCTTCAGCTACATCGAGCATACAAGACAATTCCAGTGCAGCGATTAGTTCCGTGTTAAAGGTAATGCTAGAATCATCCATTTTAATATACTTAAACCTCTCTTTCAGCTCCTGAATATCTTCCTGCGATTTTTTTAAAGAGGTTTCCGTTCGATAGATCCCAGCTCCTGCTTCAAGTGTATTATTCATGGCTTTTCGGATATCTGCGATCTTCACCTTTCCTTCCTTTTTCTTCAGAAAGTTTTGTTCGATGCGGTTTGCTTCATTCTTGTATTGTGCTTCCAATCCCTTGCTGAAGCCATTTTGCTGAGTGGCATAATTCGCAGCATTTCTTCCCGCTATGGCACCAAATACCAATAATTCTGTCAAAGAATTCGAACCGAGCCTGTTAGCCCCATTAATGCTGACGCAGGCGCATTCACCGGCGGCATATAATCCCGGAAGAACGGTTTCGGCTTCAATATTAGTGTCAATTCCTCCCATCATATAATGAACTACCGGTCGTACGGGGATTTTTTCCTTTACCGGATCCAGGTTTTCATATTTAATGCATAATTCCCTGACGAAAGGCAATTTGGAATTGATGATCTTTTCGCCCAAATGTCGAATGTCCAGATGAACGAAATGACCGTATTCCCCTTCATAGGTTCGTCCTTTTTCCTGCTCCTTTACAAAAGCTTGTGATAAACGATCCCTGGGTCCCAGTTCCATAGATCGCAATACTGGTTTTGAAGAAGGTTTCCCTAAGTCATAATCCTGCAGGTATCGGTATTCATCCTTATTGAGCAGGTAGCCTCCCTCAGCTCTTGCTGCTTCGGTAATTAAAATTCCCGTGAAGGGTAAGCCTGTCGGATGATACTGGACAAATTCCATGTCCTTAAGGGGGATTCCGGCACGGTAGGCGACTGCCATTCCATCACCCGTCTTGATAGCAGCATTCGTGGTGAAAGGGAAAACTTTGCCAGCCCCTCCTGTACAGATAATGGTGCTTTTCGCTTTGATGGCGGTCATTTTACCGGTAGCAATTTCCAATGCAATCGCTCCCTGGCATCGGTTGTCTTCTACCAATAACCTGGTTACGAACCATTCATCAAAACGCAGAAGGTTCTCATGCTTAAGGGTAGTTTGAAATAAGGTATGCAAGAGGTGAAACCCTGTTTTATCTGCGGCAAACCAGGTGCGCTTCATTTTCATTCCGCCAAAGGGTCTGACGGCCACTGTACCATTTTGTTCCCTGCTCCATGGACAACCCCAGTGTTCAAGCCTGATCATTTCTTTTGGCGCCTGGTTCACAAATAACTCAACCGCATCCTGATCTGATAGCCAGTCTCCACCTGAAATGGTGTCATAGGCATGATGCTCCAGGGAATCGTCTTCTTTAATGACCGCGGCAGCACCTCCTTCAGCAGAAACTGTATGGCTTCGCATAGGGTAGACCTTACTTACAATTCCGATTTTTAATTGAGGATTTGCTTCTGAAACGGCAATGGCTGCACGTAATCCCGCGCCGCCTGCACCAATGATGAGAACATCGCATTGTACTATACTCATAACAGGAATAGTTTTAAACTAATTCCCCGTAACAGTATCGACCTTGCACAATTTATTAAAAAAAGAAGTACTAAAAAACTTAAACAGGGTTACTTACTACAAAATTTTTACCGGAAAAATCTATTTGGAGAGATGTGACAATAGGAATGGTGAATGGAATGGGTATGGTATTAATAATCAGACGACATCGACAGGCTCTTTAACCTCCACAGGAATTTCGATGATCATTCGAGCTCCATAGGTATACGATTCGTCCAAATTAATTTTACAACTGGTTTTATTGGCGGCTATCGATGCTACATAAAAACCCAGCCCATCTCCTGTTGAATGTTCGTTACCGACATAAAATGGCTCCGACACCTGATTCCACAGTTCTTTTGAAATGCCCGGACCATTATCCTCAACGATCAGCTGATACTTCTCCGGTAATTGACGCAACCGGATGTTAACCTCAGGAATTCTGCTTTTATTATTCAAAATGCTGAATTTGAAGGCATTATCCAATACTTCCCGGAATAAGATCTTTTTGTATCCCTTTACTGAATTGACAGCAGGAGAATTTTCGTTGACCAGGTAATTATTTACCTTCATATTAGTCGTTTTGTATTTTTCATCCAGTTCAAATAGGATGTCCTCAATCATTTCATTTAAATAAATGTTTTCCTTGTTTTCTGTCTTCTGGTCGAACTCCAGCAGTTGCTTGATATGATTGAGAAGATCGTCAAGTTTTGAGATACTTTTGTATGATAGATCTATGTAACTGGGAATTGTTTCAGCTTTATGTTCAAACCGGATGAGGTTCATCAATCCTTTCAAGCTGGCGATTGGCGAGCGAAACCGATGAGACATTTGGTAAAAAAACGTATTGATGATCTTTCCCTTTTCAGCAAGGTCTTGGGTACGTTCGTAAATTTTTTGCTCAAGTCTGCGGTTTAATTCGCTGATCTTTTCATTTTGAGCTTTCAATTCTTCCTGCTGACATTGCAACTCCTCATTTGCCTGCGTGATTTCCAGTTTTTGCTCACGCAAAAGTTTATTCTTTTTCCGGATATTTTTGATCAACCAACCGAAAATCAATACCGCAATGGAGAGCAGAACTAATACTGTCATGATGATGGTATATCGTGTTCTCTGAGCGTTGATGGTAGCAAGGTTTTGCCGGTTCTTTTCCTCGTAATCCTTTAACTTGAGATAAAAATCCTGTTCCGTTTTCATACGGAATTCCATTTGCCTGATGGCATTCATATTGATAGAATCCTTATGAGTCAGGTATTGCTGAAAGTAATTGTTGGCTGTTGCCGTTTGGCCTATCTTTCGAAAGTATTCTGCCCTGGTCTCAAGAATATCGACCCTGAGTATTCCATTGAGTTTGGTCGAAAATGTATCGGCCATCTGAATGTATTTTAAAGCCTGATCTGCTTGTCCGAGAGCTAAATGATTTTTTGCCAGCAAAACACCTAAAACAGTTATACTAAATGAACGGTTCAGCTTTAGGCTGCTTTCCAGATCCAGGAGGGCATTTTTGATCGATGCCTGGTAATTACCGCTTCGATATTGATTAATACTTAAATCGCCTAATGCATTATAATAGAACCTTGAATTTGTTTTGTCATCTGTATGTTCAATGACGTAAGTGAGGTATTTCTGGGAAAGTTCGAACTGTCCATCAAGCCCAAGTAACACGCCCGCTTTTTCATACAAAGCCATTTTGGCCCAGAATTCCATCGACACAGAATCACTGAGTAAATAGCTATTTGCTTCTATCAGTTTAATTACATGTGAGAAATCTTCGACTGCCATTCTGCCAAATATAGAATTCGAATAATTCCCGTAATATTTAAACAGACATTCCAGAAACATCAAGTCCCGTCCGGTCCTCCGAAATGTCTCCTTTGCATAGATCAATTGCTCCATCGCTTTTAAATGATCGCCATTTTGATAATGTTGGAGGTATTGGAGGTAGTGAATGTACCCAAGAGTATCATATGAAAAATCCCCGGATAGAAGGTCTTTCATTTGCGTAGTCAGACTGTCGAGGAGATTGGTTTTTTTAACTTTATTCGCCGTGATGGAAGCCAATGCTAAATTATAATATCTCTTTTCATGTTTATCAGAAAATGTAACCGCAGGGTCATCAAAGGTTATTTCATCAAATGAACTTTGACCATTCATAAAAAAATGAATCTCAAACTCTTGATATTTATCCCGGTCCCGGGCGACAACTTGATAAAAATGACCGATAAGAAAAAAAATTATCAGTGCAACAGGGTCAATCCTCTTTTGCATCTTCTTGATATTTTCAAAGTAAAATACAAATTATTGTGAATAATAGTCAATTATTCTCAGGATATGTAATCCAAATATTAATTTAGCATCAAAAATAACTAAGATTTTTTGGTGTGCCCCGGGATTTTTAAACAATTGTTGGACTTACCTGATGCATAAGTAGCATAAAATGGCAAACAAATGATTCAAAATATTGACAAGATTATTTCTTGTTCTTTGTCATTTTTAGATTCTCATCTATTTTGAATTTGATAATTCTCTTGATTAGATCAACAGGCAAAGGTCTGTCTAAAGGGAATTGCACGGTCCCTTTTCCTCCCTTATAGTGAGACAGTTCTTCCTGAAAATTTTCACTTCCCCTTGGTGCGGGATACATGCTGACATGTTTGTGAAACCCGGCAAAATAGATGAGGTATTTACCATTGAGATTAAAAGCCGGAATTTGATAGCTGATCCTTTCTTCTGCTTCCGGAACCAATCTTTTGATTGTCAGCCGTATCTTGGTCAGGTATTCTTGGGTTTTTTTAGGGAATCGGGCAATGTATTCATCGATATTTTGGGCTTTGGTATTTTGCATCGTCGTATTCATAAGGATTTGAATAAGCTTTTCAAATTTACTATTACTTGATGAAATTATTGGTGTTCAAAAACGACTTAAGAAAGGGTAATTGCGACAAGTCCGTAAACATCTGGAAACTCTGATAAAAGGTTAATCGTTATTCATTCCTGTATTTCAACATAACCTCTTTAAATAATTCTGCTGTTGATGGAGGGGTATAGGAAATGGCATTGGCTCCGGTTTCAATTGCAAGCTGAATGGTTTCATTAGATTTGCCTCCGGTAGCAATGATAGCAACATTATCGTCGATATCCCTAATTTTTTTGATGATATCAGATGTTTTATCTGCTCCTGAGACATTTAAAATGTCAACCCCCGCATCGATCCGTCCCTTGATATCCTCCTTTTCAGAAACGATTGTAATGACAATGGGTACGTCAATTTTATCTTTCAGCTTTCGGATAGTGTCGTTAGGAGTTGGTTTGTTTAAAACAACACCAAGCGCTCCCTGAAATTCGGCATCGATTGCAAGTTCTATCGACCTGTTACCAGATGTAATTCCTCCACCGACACCACAAAAGATGGGTTTGTCAGCCGCAAGGATCAGGGCATGTGAGATGAGTGGTTGAGGCGTAAAAGGATAGACAGCAATGATGGCATTGGCGTTTGTGTTTCGGATGATTGCGACGTCGGTAGTGAACAAGAATGATTTCAACAATTGTCCGAAGATACGGATCCCTGAACAGGAGTCTATGATTTCGGGTACAACTACAATGTTTTTTCTAAGTCTACTGGTATAACTGGGTATTTTCTTCATGATAGTTGGAGTACTGGTCCGGCTATTAACGAAAAATATCAAATAACTGTAATAATGGAAATAGTTGTTACATTACAATTTTTCAGAACTCAAACAATAATTGTCTCAAATCACCCTTCAATTAGTCGCTTTTACCTACTTGAAAAGTGTAATTTGAAGATTAAATTTGAAAATAATAGTCGCATCATCCATATGTCAATGAACCTTGAAATAACTTATGTTCGATAAAAGATCGATAATTTTGACTTGAAATATACTACTATTCTCCTCTTGCCTGTCCTCCGTACAAGACTTTGGAAGGTGGAAGAGGAGATACAGAGGAGCGTTATTTAAAAAACCATATAATTCAAGTCGAAATTTACGTTAATCGTAGTATAAAAATCAAAAGCAAACAGGTTTTTAAACGTTCCACACCCCTTCTCCTCCTGCCTCGTCGGCAAGCGGGCTGTCAAGAGGGGAATAATGGTGTTTCCTTTTGATTTTAAATTCCTTATATAGACCTCAAGCCAAAATAAAAAGTTGATAAGGAATGACTTGCTGATAGATCGTATTTTGTAAATTGGTAAAAAAGTCCCGGACTTAATTATAAACTTTATAACAAACCACAAATTAACTACCACATGACTAAAGTAAGAGTTTTGGTTGGCACTCAAAAAGGAGCTTTCATCCTCTCATCTGATGGCAAAAGAGAAAAATGGGATGTCAGCGGACCGCATTTTGCCGGATGGGAAATGTACCACCTGAAAGGATCAACTGTCGATCCGGATGTCATATATGCTTCACAATCAAGCAGCTGGTTTGGCCAGCTGATCCAGAAGTCGAATGATGGAGGTAAGACCTGGTCTACTCCCGGTGGCGAGAAGATGCCCGATCCTTATGATCCGCCGGGTGGCATGAGCAATAAATTTGTTTACGACACTTCCGATAAAACAGGTGCGCCCCTTACCACCCACCAATGGTATGATGGTACCCAACGTCCGTGGGAGTTTAAACGAATCTGGCACCTGGAGCCTTCCCTGACAGATCCCGATGTGGTGTATGCCGGGGCGGAGGATGCGGCGCTTTTCCGGACGACCGATGGAGCTAAATCCTGGCAGGAACTATCCGGTTTACGCGGACACGTTTCCGGCCCTCAGTGGCAGCCTGGAGCAGGAGGGATGTGCCTGCATACCATTTTGCTAGATCCACAAAACCCTAATAGAATTTACATAGCCATTTCTGCGGCAGGTGCTTTTCGTACCGACGACGGGGGAAATACCTGGAAGCCTATTAACAGAGGGCTAAGATCAGAATATATCCCAGACCAGGATGCAGAAGTGGGACATTGCGTACACAGAATTGCCTTTCATCCATCCAACCCTGATGTGCTCTTCATGCAGAAGCACTGGGACGTAATGCGAAGTGACAATGCGGGCGATCTTTGGACAGAAGTGAGTGGCAACCTGCCGACTGATTTTGGATTTGTGGTCGACGTCCATGCCCACGAACCGGAAACCGTTTATGTGATTCCGATCAAGAGCGATGCCGAACATTATCCACTCGATGGAAAGCTTCAGGTATATCGTAGTCGCACCGGAGGAAATGAATGGGAAGCTTTGACAAAAGGACTCCCTCAAAGCAATTGCTACGTGAATGTTCTACGTGATGCAATGGCCATTGATACGCTGGATTCTTGTGGAGTGTATTTTGGCACAACGGGCGGACAGGTATATTGCTCATCCGATTCAGGTGATAGCTGGAATGCAATTGTCAGAGACCTTCCCAAAGTTCTTTCTGTAGAAGTTCAGACGATTAATTAAGTTATGGTTCGGGTTAAGCTACCGTTCCCTCTCAGAAGTCTGGCACAGGTTGGTTCTGAAGTGCAACTCGAAGTAAAAGGAGATGTCACGCAACGATCGGTTCTGGATGCATTGGAAGAAAGCTATCCCATGCTGAAAGGAACGATTCGCGATCACGTAACAAAGAAGCGCCGGGCTTTCCTGCGTTTCTTCGCCTGTGAGGAAGACCTTTCCCATGAATCACCGGATGCACTTCTGCCGGAAGAAGTAGCGTCAGGAAAGGAGCCTTATTTTATTGTAGGGGCGATAGCGGGAGGGTAAGATCCGGCCTGTCGTTAGCGTGAACGTCCCAGTTCGTATTCATGCATGGCAAGTTGAAACCTTGTCTTATCATCCCCACAAGTTACGCTTCGCTAAACTCATGGGGGTATATGAAAAATTTTTCCAATATCACCGCATTGATCAATCAATTCTACTCGCTAAATTCGCGCACTTTTTTTGTATGTCAATAAAACGTAAAGTGAAGGCTGTAGAAAGGGTTTTCAAAAGCCTTGATGAAGAGATTAACCGGCTGAAAGCAAAAACAGGATTGCATTGTTTAACAGGGTGCGGAATGTGCTGCACTAAGCCAGACATCGAAGCCAGTCCACTTGAATTCCTTCCCCTGGCATTTGAATGGTTTCAGAATGGCCAGGCAATGGAGAAACTTGAGTTTCTTCAGCAAAACTATTCGCCTATCTGTGTCAGTTATGCTCCACTATCCCTCATTGATCAGACTTCGGGAAGTTGTGGGACTTATCTTAATCGTGGTCTTATTTGTCGCTTGTTTGGGTATGGGGCAACCAGGGATAAAAATGGTGAGTTGAAATTAGTTACTTGTAAACTTATCAAGGAGGATCAACCTGGTGGATACGCGACAGCTCATCAGCTTATTCATCAAAAGGAGTACATACCTGTTTTCAGCGATTATTACAAAAAGCTTTTTCAGATCGATTTTAAGTTGGCTAATCAGGTTTATCCTATCAACAAAGCTATTCAGGTTGCACTGGAAGAAATCCTGCATTACTATGCATACCGGCCTTTTTCTCCTATAAAAAAAACCGGTTGATGAATTATCAAGCAAAATTTCTGGGGAATCATGAAGCTATCTCATAGAAAACTCAATTATCAAAATACAACAACAAATAAATATCAATTTACAATGATCAGATTGTCAAACATGTGGACATGAGTTTTCACTATTGTAATATATTTGATATTTGAGCGATTGCATTTTAGAGTTTTTATAAACACTTCTCCACAGTTTTTTGGATTGATCCTTGATGACTTAATTGATAACTGTTGTATCTCCTTTGAGGTATTTATCAAGGAAAACGAGAATTTGTCCATACCCTTCAATTTCGTTTTCTTTTTTAACAAATCCGTGTCCTTCGTCTTCGAAAACAAGGTATTCTACAGGCACGTTGTTTTTCTTAACCGCTTCTACAATCTCATCAGATTCAACCTGAAGTACCCTGGGGTCATTGGCTCCCTGTAGCACAAGAATGGGGTTTTTTACATTTCCGGCATGAAAAAGGGGCGATATATTATACAGTCGAACCGAATCTTCAGAAAAAGGATCGCCCAACTCCGCATACAACGCTTCCCTGAATGACTCCCAATACGGAGGAATGGACTTGAGTGTCCGGAGCCAGTTCGTTACACCAAAAATATTAACCCCAACTTCAAATTCGTCTGGTGTAAAGGTCATGGCCGCCATGGTCATGTATCCTCCGTAGCTTCCTCCGATAATACCAATTTGGTCGGGGTTGATATATTCCTGATCCTGAAGCCACTTTTTACCCCAAACGCAGTCTTTCAGATCTTCTTCCCCATGGTGTAAATCATCCATCTTGTAGAAGGTTTTACCATATCCACTACTTCCCCGGTTATTTACTGCTAGAACTGCATAGCCATTATTAACAAGAAATTGGATCAGCGCAAAATAACCAACTCGCGACTGTCCGCCAGGCCCACCATGCACCCAAACCAACGCTGGAACCTGATTATCCTTTGAAGCTACTTTCGGCTTATAATAAATGGCGGGTATTTCAAGGCCGTCAAATGATTTGTACCGGATCACCTCAGCTGCTACCAGGTCTTCCGGATTAATATCCTTATTTAAACTTTCAGTGAGTTTTTTGAGATTTTTTGTTTCAAGGTTATAGATGTAAATATTGTTTGGAGCCTTGGATGTACCAATGGTCAATCGCATCAGATTTTCACTTTCAGAAATATTGATGCCGGTCACATCTCCATCTGGAATTTCCGGAAAATTAACTGAATCTTCAGAAACATTGTCATAGATGTAAAGCTTGTTTTTGCCATCTTCGTTAATGGCGGTAATTCTATACCTATCATTTTCACTCAGGTAGCTGTACATCACGTCCCAATTCGTTTCATAAAGAGTGTTTCTCTCTCCTGTAGCTATCTCGTATTGAATGAGATAGGCGAATTCTTTCCCCGCATTGGTGATATAATAAAAATACTGATCGTCTTTGCTGAATCCTGAGCCACTATATTCAGCGGGCTCTTCGGATATTTCAGTCATTTTCTGTTTCGTACGATCATACAGGTATAATTTGTTTTCACTTGTCGTAATGGTTTTTGTTAATGCAAAGTAATTCTCATCATGGGAAATGCCTGAAATATCCAGGCCTTCATCATTTTGATAGATCAATTCCGGCTCCCATGTCTCAATGTCCATTTTATACAGATCAAAAAATTGAGGATCTCTTTTGTTGGATATGTAGAACATCGATTGATTGTCATCGCTCCAACCGGCGAAGTGGGCTTTTTCATTCTCTCCGGGTGTTAGATCGACAGAAGTAGAGTCATCTTTTAATAAGTAAATGTGGTTGATCTCGTTTCCCCCCTTATCGGCCGAATAAATGATCTGGTCTGTTCCTGGCACATAATCTATGGCAAAGAAGGATTCGGTGTCCGAATGGGTTAATTGATCTTTTGAACCATTCGCAATGTTGATTTCAAAAGCGTTAAATATTCCCGTTTCGTCGCTGCTTATCAATAGCTTGGTTTCATCTTTTGAAAAATTCCCACCTCCAAACCTAATGTTTTGGTAAAACTCTTCAATGCTGTAATTTTCAGGTGGTTGTTGTTCTTGCTGTTGGTTACATGCAATAAAAAAAGTGGTGATGATAGAGTAGAACAATAACTTTTTCATGGGTATAAATTTAGATCCAGGGATATGTTAATTATATCAAAAACTGATAACTTTTATTTGATTTTACCTATTAGATGTGGATAAATCTGAAAAGTTGCATTTTTTATAAATTCTCTATTTTTGCCAGCGCCCGCCAGACCAATTTCCATTTTTCATTTTCCCTGACCATCGTCCAAAATTCTGTTCCCTTTTCCTTATAATTTTCATTTTTCATCCGGTATTCAATGTCATAGTCCATGATAACCATTGCCGTATGATCCCATACATGTATTTTCTTGTTCTCCACTTCAAATTTCTTTGTAACGGCATTGTTGGAATAGTCCTCAATGGTCTGAAGGCACCGCTCCTTACCCTTTATTTCCGTTTTTAAATCCGGAGCAACAAAGATAATTTGATCGTGAAGAAGGGAGGTGAGTTTGATGAGGTCGCCTTTTGTCCAACAGTCATGAAATTGCTTGATGAAGGCATCAATTTGAGGATTCATTCTAAAGGGTTTTTTGTAATTATCTAATTCTCGTTAAGTAATAAATATTTAACGGTTCTAACCTGTTATTCGATCTTGATAATTTAAAATAATATTTGATAAAAGGGATTTGTGAAGACATAATTTTTAACAAAGTATGCAGGATGTTTTATTTTGTACTAATTAGTAAAAAATTACATTTATTGTTTAACTTTGTTCCATGGCCGGACGACCCAGACAGTTTGATGAAGAGGATGTGATCCATAAAGCGATGAATGTTTTTTGGAGAAAAGGCTATGAAGCGTCTTCCTCGGATGAACTCCTCCAGGCAATGGGAATGGGGAAAGGAAGTTTCTACCTGCATTTCAGGGATGGAAAGAAGGAGCTGTTCAGGAGGACTATGGAACAGCGATCGACAAAAGCCATGCAGCGACTGCAGAAGCGACTTCAGGAATCACCTGATAAGGTTGGAGTGATCAGGTCTATTTTTTTCGAACGACTGGAAGCCGATGATCTTTCCAGGGAACAAGGATGTTATTTTGGGAATGCCATCGTGGAAATGTCTCATCTTGATGATGAAATGAAAAAACTGGCGGCATTTTACCTCGGAAAGCTGGAGAAGATCTTTGAAGAAGTAGTGGATGAGGCCCAAAAGGAGGAGAAGATTGTTTCAAAAAAATCACCAAAATTTATAGCCAGGCATCTGATAAATACGTGGAATGGAATGAACATCACAAAGAGAATGAATAATAACATGAAAGATTTGAGAAATGTGATCGAAATGAACCTGGAAATACTGGATTAAAAAATTTTAAACAATTATGTACTAATTAGTACAATATTATTAACTCAAAAACAGAACAATTATGATCAAAATTGGAATTAACGGTTTTGGAAGGATCGGGCGACTCGTGTTCCGGGCTGCCCAGCAAAGAAATGATATGGAAGTTGTCGCGATCAATGACCTGATCGATGCGGATTACATGGCCTATATGTTAAAGTTTGATTCGACTCACGGAAAGTTTGACGGTGAGGTGTATTCGGAACAAAACAAGTTGATTGTCAATGGAAAACCGATCAGGGTAACGTCAGAAAAAGAGCCTTCAAAAATAAATTGGGCGGCGGTTGGAGCCGAATACATCGTTGAATCGACCGGTATTTTCCTTACCAGGGAAAAGGCAAAGGGGCACCTGGAAGCCGGCGCCAGAAAGGTTGTCATGTCCGGGCCGTCCAAAGATGATACGCCGATGTTTGTGATGGGTGTGAATGAAGGGAGCTATTCTCCGGATATGGATTTTATTTCAAACGCTTCCTGTACCACCAATTGCCTGGCGCCTTTAGCCAAAGTGCTTCATGAAAACTGGGGTATAGAAGAAGGGTTGATGACAACAGTCCATGCAGTAACTTCCTCGCAAAAAGTTGTGGACAGTCCTTCGGCAAAAGCCTGGCGGGCAGGGAGAGGAGGCTACCAAAATATCATACCTTTTACAACCGGCGCCGCGAAAGCTGTCGGAAAAGTTATCCCTGAGTTGAACGGCAAAGTGACCGGAATGTCATTCAGGGTTCCTGTAGCCGATGTTTCGGTGGTTGATTTGACGGCGAGGTTGCAAAAGCCCACTACATTCGATGAATTGAAGAGTGCTTTTAAGAAAGCCTCTGAAACAAATCTGCATGGAATTTTGGGTTACACAGAAGACGAGGTAGTTTCGTCCGATTTTATTGGCGACCCCCAGACGTCGATATTTGACGCAGGAGCGAGCATCCAGCTATCACCCAATTTTGTAAAAGTCATCTCCTGGTATGACAATGAGTGGGGTTATTCCAATAAAGTGTTGGATCTCATTGAGTACATTACTAAGCAGGGTTAAATCGTAAAAGAAGCTGTCTAAAAGTAGAAAATAATGTCATTAGAAACTTGTTTCAGGATCGTTTGCTAGATTATACCGATCCTGAAACAAGTTCAGGATGACTAAATATTGAAATGGCTTCTTTCACTTACGTTTTTCTTAAATTTTTATGAATTAAAAGATCATTCAATTCTACACCTCCTTTCCAATCAGATAGACAACATATGCGATGTAGATAATTAACAGGACAATGGCCTCCCATCTGTCCAGTTTCTTCTTCTGGCCGGTAAACATGGCAATGAAAAGAAATAGCGTTCCCCCAGCCAGTAGGTAGAGGTCGTTATTGAAAACTGTTTCATAGCCAATTGGTTGGATCAATGCGCTTACGGCGAGGATAAAAAAGATGTTGAAAATATTCGATCCGATAATATTCCCTACAGCAATGTCATTGTTCTTTTTAATGGCGGCAACTACTGATGTTGCCAGTTCAGGGAGGGATGTACCAACTGCAACAATGGTTAACCCAATGATTTTTTCACTAATGCCAAGGGTGGTGGCCATTTCCACCGCACTGGTCACTACGAGTCTTCCGCCAATGATCAACCCGATCAATCCACCAATGATAAAGCCCCAGATTTTCAGTATACCGTAATTTTTCTGAGTGGATTCTATCTCATTCTTATCACTTTTAAGTTGTTTGTAGACATAAAAAAGAAACAGTGCAAACATGGCCAATAGAATAAATCCATCTACCCGAGTCATTACATGGCTATCCTGATCGAAGAAATCATTGGCCATGATAAATAGAAAAACAATCGCAATAAATGAAATGGGAATTTCTTTCCAAACCGTGCTTGACTGAACAATAAGAGGTGTGATCATCCCGGCAATGCCCAGAATAATAAAGAGGTTGAAATTGTTACTGCCGATGACATTCCCAAATACAATATCCTGATGATTCTGGAAAGAAGCATAGGTGTTGACAACAAATTCCGGTGCAGAAGTTCCAAATGAAACGATGGTCAGTCCGATCGCCAGATCAGAAACTTTGTATTTTCTTGCCAACTCTGAAGCCCCATTTACAAGAAAGTCAGCTCCTTTAATAAGCAGACCCAATCCCAAAATCAAAAGTAAGATTTCAATTATCACGAGAAGACCTATTCATTCCTGCGAAAGTTTAGTCAAATTATGATCATTTCAAATAATCGGAAGAAATAATTTTAAAAGCAGCTATTTAACAGGATTCAAAAAATTTTTCACCAGTTTTATTCATAAATTATTATTAGAATCAACATCCTGTCAAGAAGAATGAATAAACATTTATTGCTTGAATTAATCTATGGGCTCATATTATTAACCATATTTTCGTGTTCAAATCAAGAAGAGAAAAGTTATAAAATTGGATTCTCCCAATGCGTAACAGAAGATGCCTGGCGAAAGCAAATGCACGAGGAAATGTATCGGGAGCTTTCCTTTCATCCCAACCTTGAATTGACCATACTGGATGCGAAAAGTAATAATGAAACTCAGGTCAGCCAGATTAATGACCTCATAGAAAGTGGGATTGACCTATTGATCGTTTCACCAAATGAAGCTGACCCGATCACTCCTGCAGTTGAAAAAGCTTTCAATAACGGTATTCCCGTAATTGTCATCGATCGACGAACCTCCTCAGACTTGTATTCTGCCTACGTTGGTGCGGATAACCTGGTTATCGGCCAGATAGCCGGGCATTATATCAAAAACCTGAATTTAGATAGCTTGAAAATTGCTGAAATATGGGGATTGGTTGGGTCGACACCCGCCATTTCACGTCATCGCGGATTGGTGGAAGGGATCAATGATTCTTCTGTGAATATTCTTCCTGTTTATGCGGATTGGACAAAATCTGATGCCAGAAGAAAGTTTAAAGAAAAATTGGCTGAGCATCCGGATATCAATGTGGTCTTTGCTCATAACGATTCTATGGCGCTTGGAGCTTATGAAGTTGCAAGGGATTTTGGGATGGCAGAAAACATTAAGATTTTAGGGGTAGATGCCTTGCCTGGTGATAGTTTAGGGGTGGATCTTGTAAACAAAGGAATTCTTGTTGCCACCTTCATGTATCCGACCGGAGGAGATGAGGCCATTGATATTGCTCATAAAATTCTTAATGGTCAGGCATTCATCAAAGAAAATATTCTGCCCACTACCATCGTGGATTCAACCAATGTGAGAATTGTACAAATGCAGAACGATGAGATCATTTCTAATCAAAAAGATATAACACAACAACAAGAAAGGATCAGCGAGCAGGTTCGCATTTATAAAAATCAACGTATTTTATTGATCATACTATCCATAAGTCTCACGGCCAGTTTATTGCTCGCTGCATATGCCATTTATACGCTGGTAGAAAAACAGAAAATAAATCGGGATCTGAAGGAAAAAAATACCAAAATCCAACAGCAGAAAGAAGAAATAGAAGTGTTTGCCAATAAATACGAGGAAGCTACAAAAGCCAAATTCCAGTTTTTTACCAATCTTTCACACGAAATTCGGACGCCGTTGACGCTTATTCTCGGGCCGGTCGATCATTTGCTAAGCCAGGATAAATTTAAGCTGGACAAAAGCAGCAGCGAGGAATTGCAGTTGGTCAAAAAAAATGCATACCGTCTGCTTAGGTTAATCAATCAGCTCATGGATTTCAGGAAGATCGAAAACAATAAAATGAAGTTGAAGGTTTCGGAAAATAATATTGTGGCGTACCTGAAAGAGATCAAGCAATCATTTGACCACGTGGCAGAAGAGAAAAAGATTGATTATACATTCAGGTTTGACAAAGAATATATCCCCGTTTATTTTGATGTTTACCTTTTTGATAAAACAATTTTCAACTTGCTTTCCAATGCATTCAAGTTTACTAAAAAACAAGGATATGTTCATTTGTCCATAAAAGATTCGATAGAAGAGGTGATCATAACAGTAGACGATAATGGCAGGGGTATGGATAAATATCATCTGAATCACGTATTTGACAGGTTTTACCAGGGAGAACAGAAACTTGCTTTGGGCACAGGGCTAGGACTATCTTTTACGAATGAAATTGTCAACCTGCATCATGGAAAAATCACCGTTGAAAGCGAATTGAATTTAGGCACGAAGTTCGTTATTCAGCTAAAAAAGGGAAAGGATCATTTTTCGAACGGCGAATTGTCGGATACACAATCTTTTGACTTTATTCAGGAAGAAAGCAAGATCTATACGGAAGAGTTAGTCAAGATAACAGAAAGGGAAAATACGATTGAAGTGATTGATAATGATAAACCATCAATCGTTCTTATTGAAGACAATTCTGATGTAGTGAATATGCTGGAAAAAGCCTTAGCGGAGAACTATCAGGTTTTTAGTTATTCGGATGGTGAGAGCGGAATAAGTGGAACCCTCGAAAAACTACCGGATATTGTCATCAGCGATGTGATGATGCCGGGAGGCGATGGAATTTCGATCACTAAAAAGCTTAAAGCTGATTACAGGACATCACATATCCCGGTCATTTTATTAACTGCCAGGTCACAGGAAGAACACAAAATAACCGGATTGAAATCAGGAGCCGATGCTTACATTACCAAGCCCTTTAACATGGATGTTTTGAATGAAAATATAGCTTCCCTCATAAAAAACCGTGAATTGATGAAATCTCATTTCCAAAAGACCGAGATTAAATCTACGGAGGTTTATACATCAGAAAGTCTTGAAGAAAAATTTCTCAAAAAGTTCAAGTCAATCGTCAAGGAAAATTTAGGCAATCCTGATTTTGGTGTAAAGGATATTTGCTATGAATTGGGTTTCTCAAGGGTGCAATTGTACCGAAAGGTAAAGGCGCTATTAGGCACGAGTGTTCTCGATTACATCAATGATTTGCGGCTTTCCAAGGCTAAGGAACTCATTCAGAAAAGTGATCTGAATATCTCTGAAATTGCATACGAATCCGGCTTTTCTTCACCCGGATATTTCAGCACTGCCTTTAGAAACAAGTATCACGTTTCGCCCACTGAGTTCAAGGCCTCCTTAAAACTTTGAGTTGAATATAAACCATGAAACAAAATCAGAAGTCTGAAACAAATTTAAAATTGTCTGAAAGACACTATAGAAATTTTTTCTCATAATTATGGCTTATACTGACGAATTTGTAAATAAAACACTTCTTTCTGTACAATTTTTAAAGATTTTGAAACTGATCTAAATCATAAGAGTCCATCGACGAACTAAATTTGATTCAACAAAAATTCTAAAAAATGAATTCTAAAATAGTTCTTTGGTCGGTAACAGTAGCATTAGGTGGGTTTCTATTCGGGTTTGACACAGCGGTCATCTCAGGGGCAGAAAAATATATCCAGGATGTGTGGCAACTTAATGTTTTCCAGCATGGATTAACTGTTTCCATTGCTTTAATAGGGACTGTTTTAGGCGCATTGGTCGGTGGAATTCCTTCGGATGCATTTGGAAGAAAAAATACATTATTCTGGATAGCGGTTTTATACCTGCTTTCCGCGATCGGATCTGCTTTAGCAACAGACTGGTATATGTTTTTGTTTTTCAGGTTTATTGGCGGTATTGGTGTTGGAGCTTCTTCGGTCGCCGCACCGATGTATATTTCCGAGATATCACCTGCCAATGACCGAGGCAAACTCGTTGCTTTATTCCAATTTAACATCGTATTCGGAATTCTGATTGCTTATTTATCCAATTACCTGATTGATGGGGTCATAGACAATGCATGGAGGTGGATGTTGGGAGTTGAGGCGTTTCCATCGTTGGTATTTTTGATCCTGATATTATTCGTGCCCGAAAGCCCACGATGGTTGATCATTAAGAAAGATAACATAGAAGAAGCACGAAAAGTACTGGCTGTTATTGACGAGGCAAATGTGGATCAACTAGTGTCCAATATAAAAGGGAGCCGACATGAAAAATCCAGTGAAAAGCATTTGTTTTCCACCAGGCAATACAGGTTGCCGATTATGCTTGCTGTTTTATTTGCCGTGTTCAACCAGGTTTCCGGGATTAATGCGATTATTTACTATGCTCCCAGAATATTTGAAATGACTGGATTGGGCACTAGCTCAGCATTGTTATCCACATCGGGCATAGGGTTAATCAACTTTATTTTCACTTTATTAGCATTGAGATTTATTGATAATGTGGGCCGTAAAAAGCTCATGCTAATAGGTTCCGTAGGGTTGATCATAACATTGGGATTAGTATCTCGCGCTTTTTACCAGCAGGATTTTACAGGTTATACGGTTCCAATTCTACTGTTTCTTTACATAGCCTTTTTTGCCTTCTCCCAAGGAGCAGTAATATGGGTTTTTATTTCTGAGATATTCCCCAATCAGGTTCGGGCTAGCGGTCAGGCATTGGGCAGTTTTACACACTGGATCATGGCTGCAATCATCGCCTTTTCTTTCCCCTTCTTTTCGGAAAAGCTGGGAGGAGGAAATACCTTCATGATCTTTACAGTTATGATGGTTCTGCAATTGATTTTCGTGTGGAAGATCATGCCTGAAACCAAAGGGAAATCACTAGAGCAAATAGAGGTTTTAGAGAAAGAATTTGTCTGAAATGAAAAGAGAAAAGAACAAATCGGTCACCTGTTTCGGAGAAATCCTTTGGGACATGCTTCCGTCAGGTAAACAACCGGGAGGCGCACCAATGAACGTTGCTATGCACCTAAATAAATTTGGTGTCCCGGTAGAGATGATTAGTCGCGTAGGTAATGACGAATTGGGAAGAGAGATTTTGAATTATCTGAAAGAAAATAAACTCAAAACCGATTATGTCCAGATCGATGGAATTAATAATACCGGCATAGTAAAGGTTTATCTCGATGATCAAAAAAATGCAACTTATGATATTGTTAAACCGGTAGCCTGGGATTTTATAGAGCTTGAGGATCCAATAGTTCAATTGGCTAAAAATTCGGACTACTTCGTCTTCGGTAGCCTGGCAGGCCGTAGCAAAACTTCGAATGATACCTTAATAGAGCTTATTGGCTACGCCAAAAAGAAGGTTTTTGATATCAACCTGAGAAAGCCACATTTCAATAAAGAGAAGATCGCTCAAATACTGACTCTATCGGATATCGTGAAGTTGAACAATGAAGAGGTGGAGGTTTTAAAAGGATGGTTTGGAAGTACAGGAGATACAATAGACGTTATTTGCAAAAACATTAAAGAAAAGTTTTCAATTGAAACAATGATTGTCACAATGGGTGACAAAGGTGCCTTGGTTTATCACGAGGAACACATGTTTATGAATACAGGGTTTAAAGTAACTACCCGGGATACCATTGGCAGCGGAGATTCTTTTCTCGCTGCATTTCTTGCTACCTATATTGAGGGTAAGAGCATACAGGAATGTTTGGAAATATCTTGTGGTACAGGGTCTTATGTTGCTACCTGTGTTGGAGCAAATCCCTTTTATACAAAGCATGACATTTTAGAATTTATCAAAGAAAAAAAAAGAATGATAAAAATTTGACACAAAGAAATTTTGCTTGTCGATAATCCTATACGAGGGTGTCCAAGCAAATCAAAAAAGTATTACCAAAACTAATTTAAACATTAAAGTATGAGACAACAATTATTACTTAAACCGATCATGTTGTCAGTGATTGCGCTATGTTTTAGCCAATTCACATGGGCACAAGAAAACATCGTGAAGGGACGGGTCACCTCTTCAACCGATGGAATTGGATTGCCTGGAGTTACTGTAGTAGTAAAAGGTACCGCAAGCGGAACAACAACTGACTTTGAAGGAAATTATAACATTTCTGTACAGCCACAGGATGTTTTGGTTTATTCTTATGTTGGCTACATTACTCAGGAACTTGAGGTAGGAGGTCAATCAGTTATTAATGTATCCATGACGGAGGATCTGACAGAACTTGAAGAAATTGTCGTGACAGGTTATGCTACAGAACGAAAAGTGGATGTGACGGGAGCAGTAGCTGTAGTAGATCTCGAGCCAATTAAGAATACAACAGGTGGAAACCCCATGCAGGCGCTGCAGGGAAGAATTCCCGGTCTTTACATCGAAAAGACAGGCACACCAACAGCAGCGAACAGTAGAATACTGATACGGGGGGTAAATACGTTGGGTGATAATAATCCTCTGTATATCATTGACGGAGTGCCCACAAAAAGACCTGAGGTTTTTCAAACGATCAGTCCCGGAGCAATAGAATCCGTTCAGGTACTGAAGGATGCTTCTGCCTCTTCCATTTATGGAGCCAGGGCATCTAACGGTGTTGTTATTGTAACAACGAGAGATGGTTCAAAGACAGGTGGGAAAGTCAACATTCAGTTGAATTCAAATGTTTCAATTCAATCTGAAAAATCACAGCGATTCGAAATGTTAAATGCGGTAGACAGAGGGAGAGCACTGTGGCAGGCATCTGTGAATGACAGGGTAGACCCTGCAAGTGGGTATGGCGAGATATATGATTTTGACTGGAACGATGATTTTGACAATCCTGTATTGAACAGCGTAACGGTACAACCTTTCGTCGGTGGTGATCCAAATGTCCCTGCAGGCGATACTGATTGGCAGGAAGAGTCTTATGAAACCGGCTATGTTTTTAACAATGATCTGACCATTTCCGGAGGTAATGAGAAGTCATCTGTTTTGATGAACCTTGGCTATCTCAAGAATACTGGAATGCTGAAGTACACAAATTATGACAGGATTACTGCCCGGTTAAATGCACAGTCCAGTATATTCAACGAGCGTGTGAAAGTAGGAATGAATACGCAATATGTTTCTTCAAATGAAACCCTTGAAACCCCGGACCTCGGTAGCGCCCCTACACCGGGATTAGCTATTACCCTAGCGCCTACCATACCGGTATATACATCAACCGGTGAATTTGCCGGACCTTTGGGATCCGGATATTCTGATAGAAACAATCCGGTGCACATGCAATACATTAATCGATGGGATAATACCAACAGAACTTATCTTTTCGGAAATGTTTATGCGGCGATTGAACCTGTCACTAACCTGGTATTCAGAACAAATGTTGGTGTAGATTATTCCGTAGTGAAAGACAAGGATATTGAAGTCACCTTTGTTGAAGGATTCATCGCACGAGATGTTAACAGTCTGACTGAGTATTCAAGTGATTTTGTCAGTGTCACCTGGTCTAATACCCTTAATTACCGGCTATTCCTTGGAAAAAGTACATTCGATTTCCTTGTTGGTGTAGAATCCGTTGGCAATAACTTCAAAGATATTACCGGCTATAAAGAAGGTTTTGCTGTGCAATCAGAAGACTTCTTTGTTTTAAGCGCAGGAACCAGCAATGGAAATAGTTTTGGGACCGCTACGAGCAGTAGATTGTTTTCACAATTTGGAAAAATAAACTATAACTATGCAGATCGTTACCTGGCTTCTTTCACATTAAGACGTGATGGGTCCTCCCGATTTGGTTCTGACGATCGATATGGTATTTTCCCTGCAGCAACATTTGGCTGGAGGATCAGCGAAGAAAACTTCTTAAGTGATAAGAGCTTTTTATCTGATCTGAAATTAAGAGTCGGATTGGGACGTGTCGGAAATCAGGATATTGGAGATTTTGCGAGCCTGGGATTGTTTGAGCCTCGATATGGAGCAACGGCATCTCAGGTACAGGGAATAGGGCATGTGGACTTCTTTGATCAATATTGGAATGTTGGATCTGCTTATGATTTAAATGGTGCCAATACCGGAAACCTTCCTTCAGGGTTCGTTTCAGTTCAGGCCGCTAACCCGGCATTGAAATGGGAAACAACCGATGAATTAAATATGGGAGTGGATTTTGGGTTTTTCAACGGAAAGGTTCTCGGTTCCTTTGACTATTTTACCCGTGAAACAAGAGATATATTAATTCAACCTCCTGTGGCCTCAGCAGTCGGAGAAGGCCAGCTGCAATGGTTAAATGGAGCAACTAAACAAAACAAAGGCTGGGAGCTGGCTTTGGCTTACTATGGAGAGACAACCGGAGATTTCAGCTACAGCATCTATGCCAATGCTGCTCATTTCAAGGACGAAATAACCGAACTCCCGGAAGAAGTTCGAACAGCCTATCCGGGCAATGTTGAGCAAACAATCATTGGCCACTCGGAGCTTTCCATTTTTGGATATGTAACGGATGGGATATTCCAAAATCAGGGAGAGGTCGATGCACACGCCACTCAGGTGGGAGCAGGCCCCGGAAGGATAAGATATGCTGATTTGAACAATGATGGACGAATTGATGCGCTGGATCAAAAGTTTCTCGGAACTACATTGCCAGACCTGGAATACAGCCTGAGGGTTGATTTGATTTACAAAAACTTTGACTTTTCAATCTTTGGTTCCGGAGTAGCCGGAAAAACAGGGTTTGATCCGTATACATTTTACAATGATTTCATCAGGGGTCGTGACAATGTTGGCCCGGGAGTATTTGAAGCATGGACTCCCCAAAATCCATCTTCCTCAGTTCCATCCCTGACATTGTCGGACGGGAATAATGAAACTCGTACATCTGATTATTTCAATGTAAATGCTTCCTATTTTAAAATGAGGAATATGCAGTTAGGCTATAGTCTGCCTGAGTCAATTATCGGCAATATTGGTATGGAGCAATTGAGGATTTACCTGATGGCAGAAAATCTGTTCTGGTTCAAGACAAAAGACTTTCAGGGCCCGGATCCCGAACGAACAGATGTTAATGTGATCCCGATCCCAACGACGGTAACATTAGGTGTAAATGTTTCATTATAAGCTATTTAAAAATTGAAAGATATGAAAAGAAATATAAAATATTTGTACTTGGCAATGGTAGTGTTCCTATTGGCTTCATGTAGCGACTACCTCGAAACCGAGCCGCAAGGTGCCGTATCTTCCGGCGCATCTTCAGCAGAAAGTGCTGAGGGATTGGTGACAGCAGCTTATGCTGGTGTAGGAAATGATGATATGATAGGTCCGATGTCAAGCATGTGGGCATATGGCAGTGTAAGGTCTGATGATGCCTATAAAGGTGGAGGAGGTGTATCGGATGTTGCTGATATCAACTTTTATGAGCAATACAACCTTACACAACCTGACCAGGGATGGATGCATCCATATACCTGGGAGAATTTCTATTTGGCAATTTCACGGGCTAATTCGGCTTTACGATCTCTGAACGAGCTCACGGATGAAGATTTCGACCTTAGAATGACAAGAATAGCCGAGGCCCGGTTTCTCCGTGGGCACTCTCACTTTGTGCTGAAGGTCTTATTTAAATATATCCCGTACATTGATGAAACACTTTCTAATGAAGAGATCCAGCAGGTTTCAAACCGCGAATATTCTAATGATGAACTATGGAATAAAATTGCTGAGGACTTTGAATTTGCTATGAATAATTTACCAGAAACTCAACCGGAAATCGGACGAGCTAACAAATATGCGGCAGCGGCATACCTTGCCAAACTCAGACTTTACCAGGCATATGAACAGGATGAAAACAACCAGGTGGTAGACATTAATCAAGAACACCTGCAAGAGGTAGTGGATCTCACAGAAATGGTGATAAGTTCCGGTCAATATAGTTTACAAGCAGATTTTGCCGAAAATTTTCTAGATGGATACGATAATGGGACAGAATCGATCTTCGCGGTACAATTTTCCATTAGCGATGGAACATCTGTTGGACGACTAAGTTTTGTTACGGGATTGAATTATCCACACGGTGCACCTCAATACGGATGTTGTGGATTTCATGCGCCAAGTCAGAACATGGTTAATGCATTTGCGACCGACGTAGACGGCTTACCAAAATTTGACACATTTAATGATGTTGAGTTAGGTGCGGAAGATATTACAGCTTCAGGCGTTACAGTTGATCCAAGAATAGATCATTCAGTTGGGATTGATGGTCATCCATATAAATATCGAAATGATGATGACTATATTTTCAAAAACAGCTGGGTTCGCGACCCGGGAGTTTATGGGTTTTTTCAAAGTATGAAGGAACAACAGGCAGCAGATTGTTCATGTTATAAAAAAGAAGGTCCCTTTATTGGTACTTCTAAAAACATTGATATCATTCGTTATGCAGACGTATTGTTATGGCAGGCCGAAGCATATATTGAGCTGGGTGAGCATGATAAAGCCATGCCATTAATCAATATGGTTAGAAAAAGAGCTTCTGAAAGTACGGATAGAACCAGGTTGTCGGATGGTTCTTCTCCTTCAAATTATTTGGTTAATGAATATGACGGTAATAATTTGGATTGGACACAAGAAAATGCAAGAATGGCATTGAGGTGGGAAAGAAGATTGGAGTTTGCCATGGAGGGTCCTCGTTTCTTTGACCTTGTACGATGGGGAATCGCTGAGGAAACTTTAAACGCTTACCTCGACAAGGAAAAGACAAGAAGGGATTTTCTTAATGCCGCGGAATTTACTGCTGGCAGGGATGAATATTATCCTATCCCTCAGAGAGAAATAGATTTTACTAATGGATTATATGAACAAAATGTGGGTTATTAGGTTAGTGAAACTTCATAATTCTGAGATGCCTTATCAAGGCATCTCAGTTTTCAAAAATAAATACAATCTATTCACTATGATAAATAAATTGACCAAACGAAGATGTATTGTTGAATGTTTAATGCTAGGCTTACTTTTGACGACCATTAGCTGCAATAGCGATAAAAAGGCAACACACACTTCAAATGAGCAAAAATCGGTTTTGGCAACATACACCGAACCCCACCGTCCACAATTTCATTTTTCACCAGATAGTATGTGGATGAACGATCCGAATGGAATGGTCTTTTATGAAGGAGAGTACCATTTATTTTATCAATATTATCCCGATAGTACTGTCTGGGGCCCTATGCACTGGGGACATGCTGTTTCAACCGATCTGGTGCATTGGGATCATTTACCAATTGCTTTGTATCCGGATAAGCTGGGATATATATTTTCAGGTAGTGCAGTCGCTGATCTGCGTAATACCTCAGGATTTGGTAGTGAAGGGAATCCGCCATTAGTTGCCATATATACCTATCACGATGCGGTTGGGGCTGATGCGGGAAAAATTGACTATCAGACACAAGGGATTGCTTACAGCCTTGACAAAGGACGTACATGGACAAAATATGAGGGAAATCCGGTTTTGAGCAATCCGGGAATCCAGGATTTTCGCGATCCTAAGGTTTTCTGGCACGAAGAGACATCAAAATGGATAATGATCCTTGCAGTTAAAGATCGTATTCATCTATATTCCTCTGACAATTTAAAGGAATGGCAAAAAGAAAGTGAATTTGGAGAACATGCCGGGGCTCATGGGGGTGTTTGGGAATGTCCGGATCTGTTTCCCTTGACGAAAGACGGTATAACAAAATGGGTTCTACTTTTAAGCATCAACCCGGGTGGTCCGAATGGAGGCTCAGCTACTCAGTATTTTGTTGGCGACTTCGATGGTCATCAATTTACGGTCAACCACAGCGATGAGAGGTGGATTGATTTTGGCCCCGACAATTATGCCGGAGTCACTTGGTCAAATGTTGATGATAGAAAATTATTCATCGGATGGATGAGCAACTGGCATTATAGCCAGGTTGTGCCAACCGAAAGGTGGAGAAGCGCTATGACGATTCCGAGGGAATTATCCTTTGAGGAAATTGGAAATGAATATTATGTAAAGAGTGATCCGGTTGCTGAGATGGAAAATCTGATAGACAAAGAGCCGGTAGCCACCGATTCGGCTTCGCTCATAAACGGATTAGCGAGGATAGAAATAAGTAGGGTAGAAGTTAGTAGTTTCAGAATTTTCTTGTCAAATAATATGGATGAAAAACTAATAATTGGATTTGATAAGGAAGCTAATCGATATTACGTGGATCGGTCTCAATCGGGCAAAGTTGATTTCAATGAGGGTTTTAGAAATGTCGTTTATGCACCACGAATTACTGAAAGCGATAAAATAGATTTGACATTATTTGTCGATCATTCATCTGTGGAAGTATTTGCTGATGATGGATTATCCGTAATGACGACAATATTTTTTCCTAATGAAAATTTCACGGTTGTTGGTTATGAAATAGAAGGGGAGCCGGAGATATCTGTCAATCCGATAGAGGGAATTTGGTAGTCTTTCGCCTGAAAACAATTAGCCATTCGATCACAGTACGTGATGGAATGGCTTTGTATTTGATTAGTTTATTTCTCTAATACAATGAAGCTAATTCCGATTCTGACAACACACTAAACATCCGGTCTTCTACCATTGTCTTTAAGGTATAAATACTCCTGCAGGTATTGCCGTCCAGTTTCCCAGGTTTCCATTGGACGTTGTTTGTGAAAAGTTCGGCAATTTCTTGTCTCAGCTTTTTATCCCTTACCTGATAGCTGCAATCTAAAGACCCGCAACGGTTGATTTCAAAGATCTCAGAATTCCCTTCGCAATCAACTGCTATCATAATGGTCATGTAAAACGGATGTTTGGAATATTTACTTTTTTTCAGGGAAATGCTATTCAGTCTTTCTTCAATTTCTGCACTTGTAAGGGATGGTTGTGGAGTTCGATCCGGTATAATATGCAATCCCTGGCATTGGCTTGAAATAGTTTGAGAATAAGAGACAGTACAATAAAAAAGAAAAAGAATGAAGAAAAGTTTTTTCATGGCAAAGGCTACGGTTATGTACGACTAAAAAAGATCTCGAGTCCAGAGCTTTGGATAGTGCACTATTGTTCAAAACCTGCGAGTAATATAATCAATTTATATGTAAGGTTTAGGCCTGTTCATGAAAAATTTTACACAGAATAAGTTAAATTTCAAGTAAGTAGCCCTTTATGTCTGTGGTAATGACATGTAAGAACGATCAGAAATTACAAGAATTTTAACAAAGCTTCCAATGAGTTATCAATATTTCAGCTATACCTTTATGGGAAACCTTTTCCTTTTCACTTTTTCAAATTTCGCCAGATTAAACTGAAGCTTTAAATTTATGATTTCAGCGCTATGAATGGATAGGCCGTTTTCAATGTCGAAATCAATCATTGAATGACCTTGTATGATTTCACGGGATTTATCTGAATAGACGAAACTACTTTTTTCAGGAACAATATAAATTCTCAACTTCTCATAGCGCCCTGGTTCAATATGAAAATCAGAAAGAATCGTAATCTCCTCTGAATAGCCTTTTATGTGAAGTCTTTTTGGTTTATTTATCTGGATCAGTTTTTGTTCAAATGCATGGTCTGATACGAGTAGAATATCTTTAACCATAAAATCCATTTTCGAGATTTTATTCTCATCAATAAATGAAGAATTTAATGAAAGTTGGTCATATCTATAAAGGTCCCAGGAGTTGGAGCCAAATGAACCCGGAAACATTGGATAAGCTAAAACACTATCTATAATCATTTCCTTAAATATTTGGTTGTATTGCAGGTTGTTGAATTGCGAATTCAATAAATATCATGTATTTGAATGACTGAATTCGCGATCAGACTCGATATTATTACGAAAACACTATTCATTGGTTTGTTTTATTGAAAATTAAATTTCATGAAATTGTACAAAATCCTCCAGCTAATTACCGAAAATTTTGATTCCTTTAAATACGGTTAAATGCTCTTTACCAAAGCAAATTGAAAAGATTAAGAATTTTTTTACTGATTGAATTGTTAACAGCCGACTTGTCAAAATTGTTAAGAAAGAACTGAAGTTTCAGTCTGTTTGTGTCTGGAGTATTGATCACAAGGTCATTCTCAATATTAAAATCCAGAAAAGAAGTTCCAACACATTTTCTTTTGGAATGATCGGCAAATCGGACAGAGCTATTTTCCGGATCATATCTCAGTCTTAGTTTTGTGTAAACACCTGAAGGAACATTGTTTTCAGCCAGAAGATTAATGTGTCTGGGGAAATTATAGATCTCGTTATAGCTGGGAATATCGAATTCTATCAGCTTATATTCATCTTCATTTTTATCGATCAAACTAATCTCCTTGATGAAAAGATCCAGGGAAGCGACATTTTCTTCCAGCAGTTTCAAATTATAGGCCATTATTTGCCTGAACGGAGTATTGTAAACTTCCCAGTAAAATAAACTCAATGTACCAGGAACAATGGCATTGGAAAGAAAATTTATTCTAGACATGGTGGTTGGTTTTGGTCGATTGTTTGAATTATGTTTTTGTCAATTAAAATAATATTTGTATGTATCTAACTTCTCAAAAACAAGAATTCATTGCGAATATAATACTTAATAGTTGATTTTGTTAAATGTCAACTATTATTTTTTGTTAAATAAATCGAAATGGTTTGTTAACACATGTGTATATGCAATTAGGTTCAGTGCTAACTTTGGATCAATATTTAGAATCCAAAAAATACAACCATATTCAATTGATCTCTACCTGAACTTTCAAAAAATTGATTCATATATCCCAGTTCAAACCGGAGCTGGTCATTGAGCTTGTAGCCCAACCCGCCATAAAGTCGATTGCGGTCAAATACGGGTGATTCGGAATTTAGAAATATCTCGTTGTACGCTGAAGCATAGAATGTATTGGAAGTTAATTCAGGGTTATTCAAAGCAATATTCAGGGAAAGAAAATACCGAAAACGCATCTTGAAGTCTCCCTCTATAAACCTCTGTTCAAACCGATATCGGTGTAGCAAACCTACTCTGCTAAATTTTTGTTTAGTGATGAATTGTTGGAAGATCCGATGTTCGTTAACTGAAGTTTTATTGTCGGTATCGGGAACGTAGTTTTCGGAGAGAATGTACCCGTAGCCTAACAATACATTATTATTTTTCTCCGTCAGGTTATAGCCGATGCCGGTCCGGATGAGCAGTTGTTCGAGATCTCCGATAGCATTGTAGTTACGATATTGGATTTCATTGTGCCAGTTCCATCTATCATTGATTTGTTTATTTCCAAAATACATTATCCAATTCCCTAAATTGCTGTCCTGACAATAAGCAGTAAGCGGCAATAAAAATATCAAACAAACAATTCCTCTTTTCAGCATTCTTTCTTCAAATTAAAAATTGATCAAATTCATTAAGCTGCGAAAAAAATACATTCCCGATGATTTTGAAAATTTTTTCTGATTAATGGAATGATAACCCTGTCCCAAAACAAAGGTTTATTGCTTTATACTTACAATTTCTTGTAGATTAGCAGGGTAAGAAAACGGGCAATGATTCATGGTTACATTTAAAAGAAGTTTATTCAAATTCATCATCAAGACTTTTTTATTCATATTTTTTATCGGAATATGTCTTTTTACTTCATGCGCTGACAAGCAACCTATCGAAAAACCCAACATTGTTTTTATCATCGCAGATGATTTGGGCTATGGAGATTTGAGTTGTTATGGACAAGATATGTTTGAAACTCCAAATATTGACAAGCTTTCGGAACATGGCATGATTTTTACACAGCACTACAGTGGCTCAACTGTTTGTGCTCCATCCCGGTCCGTGTTAATGACCGGTTTGCACACAGGCCATACTCCTGTGCGCGGGAATCAGCGATACGGCGACCATGGACAGTACCCATTGGCAGATTCTGTTATTACTCTACCCGAATTACTGCAACAAAATGGGTATGTAACCGGAGCATTTGGAAAATGGGGATTAGGCCCTGTTGGTTCGGAAGGCGACCCCAATAACCAGGGTATTGATGAGTTTTTCGGTTACAATAGTCAATCTCTCGCGCACAATTACTATCCGTATTTTTTGTGGAGCAATGATCAGAAGATAATGTTAGACGAAAACAGTGGTTTTCGGAAAGAACTATATGCTCCTGAACTAATTCAGGAAAAAACACTGGAATTCATTGAAAGAAATAAAGACAATCCCTTCTTTTTATTTGTGCCAACTGTCATCCCTCATGCTGAATTGATAGCGCCTGAGGAGGTAATGGAACAATTCAGAGGCAAATACCTTCCGGAGAAAGTTTATCATGGCCTCGACAGTGGAGCGGAATACCGACAAGGTCCTTATGGGTCACAGACAGAATCGCATGCTGCCTTTGTCGCGATGATATCGATTCTCGATCAGCAGGTTGGGGAGATCATGGGAAAAATTGATGAGCTGGGGTTAAGAGAAAAAACAATTATCATCTTCACATCTGACAATGGACCTCACCTCGAGGGTGGGGGTGATCCCGATTACTTTGATTCCAATGGGCCATTGAAAGGTTATAAAAGGGATTTATATGAAGGAGGAGTCAGGGTTCCGCTGATCGTTTCCTGGCCGGGAAAAGTTGAAGAAGGCAGCGAATCAAACCACATCTCTGCTTTTTGGGATTTTCTTCCCACTTTTTCAGAAATACTTGATATTTCAGAAGTGCCCGAGAATGATGGTATTTCCTTTCTACCGGAATTGCTTGGGGAGAATGATCAAAAAGAACATGAATATCTCTATTGGGAATTTCATGAGAATGGATTTGATATTGCCGTAAGGAAAGGAAATTGGAAGGGTATTTATTTTAAGGATGAAGATCAGTTTGAGTTATATAACCTGGAAGAAGACTTGTCTGAGGAAAACGATATAGCCGGGAAACATCCTGAGATAGTGGAAGAATTGAAAAGGATTATGATAAAATCAAGGACACCTTCTCCGGTTTTTGAGGAGTGAACAATCAAATAGATAATTCATCTTTCATGGCTTTTACCCATTCCCGTGCTATCAACTCATGTCCTGCAGGCATCGGGTGGATACCGTCCCAGCTCCAGTAATCTGCGGGTGCATTTTTACATGCTTGGTTAAAAGGCTCTTGCAATTCAATAAAAATAGTATTATTCACTTCAGCTAATTGCCGAACGATGTGCTGTCTTTTCTCAACCTCTTCTTTCCAGGTATCAAAATTATCCTTTACCCAACCTGCAGGAAGGACAAATGGCTCGCATAGAACTATTTTTGAATTGGGAAGAGTTTGCCCCGTTTTGTCTATTATTTGCTGGTATGTTTTTTCAAACCCAGTAGATGTTTCTGAGGTATCGCCGTTGATGATCGCATGTACATCATTGATGCCAACCAAAATACTAATAATATCAGGCTTCAGGTCGATGGCGTCCTCCTGCCAGCGAGCTTCAAGATCACTGATTTTATTTCCACTGATTCCCCGATTGTAAAACATAAAAATCCTGTCGGGATGGTCGTACCACAGTCGGCTGGAGATGAGATACGCATACCCATGACCCATCAGGTGGTTCCAGTCGTTGTCACGTGACCGGTTGCCATCTGTAATGGAATCTCCCTGGAAAAGGACGGTCAGATTCTGTTCATTTTCATTCTGAATGTGAGATTTACTGGAAGCTGAGGCAGTCAATATTTCAGGAATACTTCCGGCTAAAAGACCGGTCATTCCGATTTTTTTAACAAAATTTCTTCGAGAATTTTTCATTGAATATGTAGTTAATATTCAGGTCACTGGTCGCTGGTGTTCTGCATTATTCAAATAGGAGAGGTGCTTGTCACTTGTTCATGCTGCGATAGTTTATTATCCATCGTTTCAATTAAAGCGAAACAAAGCTTGTCGATGGTTTCCTTTTGCCGGTTGTTTGGAGAAATATTAGATAAGATGATCACACCACTTTTGTTTTTCGTATCCAGCGCTATCGAGGATGAGTAACCTCCGGTTTTTCCATTATGACAAATAACTTCTTTCGAACTCCTGGTTGTAACAATATGCCATCCTAGCCCAATTTTCATGTGCTCGTTTATTCTAAAAGTTGGTTGTTGAGTAAGTAGTAATTCCTTGTTATCATCATTGAACTGAGCAATGGCAAATTTTGACATGTCTTCAGCAGAAGATAAAATTCCTCCAGCACCTACCAGAACATTAAAATCCCAATTTGTTGCATTATCACCATCCGCATCCAAACCAGTTATGAGATTTTTTTTGATACGTTCTCGATTTGTGGTAGTATTCAGCATACCATATTTTGAGAATATCATTTCTGCGAGTAGTTCTTCATAACTAGTATTTGCCAGCATGGTTAAAGAGTAGCCTAGTGTTCCCGCACCTAAATTTGAATATTCATATTTAGTTCCGGGCTTTTGTTTGATTTCGATTTCTTCGGTAAAGTATTCTTCTAACTTTTCAGTATCATAATTTTTATAGGGATTGTTTGGGTTGGTGGTAAACAAGTTAAGATTGTTAGGGAGCCTTGGCAAACCTGAAGTGTGATTTGCAAGTTCCTGGAAAGTGATTTTTTCATTCAGATTTACTTGAAAGCCTAAGTAATCCTGGATAGGGTCATTCAATTCCAATTTTCCTTCTTCCACAAAATTTGTCAATAATGTCGATGTAAACACTTTACTGATAGAGCCTATTTCAAATATCTTCTCCTTGTTTTCAATACTGAAAATTGTGTCCTTTACCCTCTTGACCCCAATAAATTTGGGTTCTCCGTGTTCAATTATCACAATAGAAATCTCAGTACTATTGGGAAATACTTTAACAATGTTAAAAATCGAATCGGATTGACTGGCTGTAATCTCATGGCTGTTTAAGCCATTTTTTGCCGTAACGATTTCTTCTTTTGAACAGCTCGATAGGGCAATTACGGTTAGGATTGAAAGTAATTTACTCATATGGTTTGTTAAAACAGGACTAGTGTGCTTTTGCAAAGCGTTCCATTTTCTTGATGTACGTAAACCTAGCATTTTTAATGCGGCATTGTATATCAAAACTTATTAAAATGCAAAAAAATACAGACCATCAATCCGGTAAGATCAGTATAAAGTTGATTTGAATAATACCATGAAATGATGGAATTGGGCGTTAGCTTTTCAAGATATTAGCATTGCAAATACGATAGTAAATCCGCACGCTTTGGAAAAGCGCACGAGTGGTTTTATGAGTTAATATCACTCCATAACCTCCCATCTAAAACACGCCCCTCCCTGGTGATCAGGCCGGGCGCCACGGGCATCTGCCGAGCATAAACTGCCTGCACGGGGATCCACATTTAAATACCGATGATTGTAAAGCGACATCAACATGATATCGCCATTTAGCATATCCTGCCACTGAAAGGTGGAAGCATCTCCCTGGTCTTCTTCGTAAATTCGAACTTCTGCCAAGCCGGCTTGTCCCTTAACAGTTACAAATCCTCCATTCACCACTGACTGTAAGGCTATCCGGCCATTACCCCGATCCAAAACCCTGAATTGAGCGGCTTTGTTTTCAGTAAAAGGACTTGACGGATCAGCCGGCCGGACATGATTCCTCCAGTTAACCAGTAAAGTGCTGTCAGCTAGGCTGGTTAGGGATATGACACGGTTGTATGGAATGGGCCGAGTGAGTCCTTTGCACCTTGGTTCATCTACCTGGAAACTATTGAAATCTGCGTATCCGCCTTCTTTGCCGTTCTTGTTAAAGTTGAATAGCGCATACCGAACTCCCTGGAAGGTTTTGAGTTGATAAGGCATAATAACTTCTCCTCCAATCTCCTCAAAATGCTGACCATCAAAGCTATAGCTGAGTTTTCCAATGTCAGTATCAAAATTACAGTGAGCCCGTAGCCAAATTGTCTTTTCATCTGTTTCGACATCAATACTTTTCTCTTCCTGTTGATTGTAAAACCGAAGTAGGTGATCTTTTTTGTTTTTGACGATTCCAATCCATGCATAAGGCAGGTTTAAGAGGGCGAGTCCAGCTATGTCCCCTTCTTTTAATTTGGAAACATCAACTTCGGTTGTGGCGTAAGATTCCGGCCCGATCCCGCGTTGGGTCAATGAATTTTTCGCATGCCAGAACGATTCAGCAGGCAGGGAATGCAATCGGAGATTTCCCTTCCGTTCCTTCAGCGACCATTTTTTATCATTGGGCAAATGATTCCATTGCCAGACGTTTTTCAAATTCGGGCCGTTAAAATCATCGTCACGTTCAAACGGCGCTTTTGGTTCGGATGAAAACCCGGTATTGGGCTTCACCCATGTTCGTGGAGAACGGGTCAGGTTGCCCGGAAGTCCGAAATATGGCCAGTCGTCTTTCCAGGTCACCGGTGAAAGGGCCGTTACCCTGCCCACACTATTGTAGTCGAGCATGGACCATCCCCACCATTCACCTGATTGCGTTTCGACAATGCCTCCCTGATGCATGGGAATGCAGCCGACATAATTTTCCGGGTATTTGACAATGTTAAAAGGTGGTCCATCGGTTGTATTGAAAATACGCATCCGCTGACCAACACCAAAGTTTTCTTCTGCGCTCATCACATTCACTTCATAAGGGCCATACGGATCATCAGACCGCAGACAAACCTGATAGCAGACAGGGTCATAATTTGTATTAGTGATATAATATTTTCCGTTGATTTTATAAATATGGCTTCCTTCGCCGGCGCCGCTTCCTCTCTCGATAATAACTTTTTCTGTTCCGGGCACAACATCCATCAAATCAGTCGTCAATTGGACCATTTTTACTTCATCATATCCCCAGACGGCATAGATCTTTCCATCATCATCAAACAAAACGGTCACATCATGCAATCGGGCAATCATTGTTTTGTGCTTCCATGGCCCTTTTGGATCTTTCGTGTAATAGATTTGTGTTCCGTATCGGTTGACATTAGAAAAAATGTAAAACATTCCATCATGATACCGGAAACATGGGGCCCAGATTCCCTGGCCGTAAAATTCTTTGCCATCTTCCATTCGAATTTCAGGACCGAAATCTAACCTGTCAACCGCATAGCTGATCAATTCCCAGTTAACGAGGTCTTTTGAATGTAAAACCGGCAAGCCGGGCATGGTATGCATGGTCGTTCCTGTCATGTAGTAATCATCTCCCACCCGGATCAGGTCGGGGTCTGAAAATTCCTCATAAAACAGCGGATTGGTAAAGGTTCCATTTCCGTTATCAGATTTCCAGGTGCAATTGGTTGAATCCAATTCAGTTTTCATTTGCGAAAAGGCCGGTATAAAAATTAAATTTTCGATCAGCAGACCGGTGAACATGATTTTAATCAATAATTGCATCTTGGTATTTTTTATCTTCAAACAAAGTTTTTCCATGAATAATGCGGGTTAATCCAGACCAGCTTCGATTTACGAAAACATTAATTAATAAAAGTGGTAAGATTGATAAAAGGCTTAAGGTAAATGAAAAGTGTTCCAGGAGTAATTATTTTTCATATTGCAAATTCAATTATTAGTTAAAGAAATAAATCATCCTCAGAGATATATCGGTCACATCTACTTTGCTTTTGTTTTCTCCTGATGGCCTGGTGATAACAGGTAACCTGGAATTAGACATTTCAAGATTTATAAAAAGGTCTTTTGACCCTGTATAAGCAATAACCAAATTAAAAATGTTAACGGACTCTTTTTCTATAGACAAGTATTCAGGCGCTGATCTGTAAGCGAAGCCAAGATTGACTCCAACAGGTACCTTCCATTTAGGATACATATTTAGATCCAGTGATGTTGCCAACACGTAATTGAAATTGGTGTTTCCTCTTACAAACGATTCACCGTAGCCAATTTCCACACTGCTTTGCATACCCAGTAAGGAATTGAACCCTACCGCATGATTGATGCCCAAAGTCCCATTTAATACAGGTACATCCTCGGAAACACTGGGATTGGGATTGTTATTTATTACATCACTCACATATCCGAAGACATTGACAAAATTCCCCGTGTAATTTTCCAGGCCTGTCGACAGGGAAAGCATGTTCTTATTATTTTCCCAAAGCTTGAATTTCCATCCCAGCCGGAAACCATTGAATGTATTGAGGCCCTGGGTAAGAACGCCTGCAGGTTCAGTTCCTACACGGGCAGTCAGCACATAACTAAAATAGAGGCTAATCCAGTCTTTTACTTTTTGATTGTACTCTAACCCCAATGTTCCAAAAAACAGTTTTCCCTTAGTATCAATCAAAAGAGAATCGGCAATTTGAAACGTGGGAAAGTCAATTCGTTCTGAATCGCCATAGCCTATGATCACACCAAATGTTGTTTTGATAAACGCCTGGGGAATCAGCTGATTCTGGACAAACCGGTGTCCATTCAGGGTGGGTACATTTAAGTCCTCCCTGACGGAAAGGTTATCCTGGGCAAATCCTATTTGGAAACTTGTGATAAGGTAGATTAACAGATAGAATTTTTTATTCATTTGACTTACCCAGAGGGATTAGATAAATGACAGATAATCTTGTGCTGGTGGTACGCACTCTGCGCAAATAACCGTCTTCATGGTCATTGGTAGATAAATTATTCAATCCCTGCAGGTATGCAAATTCCAACAACAAATCTGATCGTTTGATTGGGAATCGATGACCAATTCCGAACAAAGCGCTGAGATTAAACGAAGAAAATTCAGAAGATATATCTATAGTGTTATCGAACCGTTCAAGATCGGCTGAAATAAAATAACTGAAATCAAATCCTCCAACGGCATACCACCTGGGTGCAAAGTAGATATTTAATTTGATTGGCAAGGAAATACTCCTGTTTGTTACAGGATGATCATGCACAACTTCCAAATCAATCGTATCCCGTTCAGATATTCCATTATTACCCTGAAAATAAGCGGGTTCCAGGCTCAGGAAAACATCTTCCGCTATTGGAAACTTTAATTGCAATCCAACGACAAATCCCCTTCCAAAATAATAGTCAATGTTCCTTGTTCCCTCTCCGGAAAAAGAGGAATTATCAACACTCGTGTAAACCCCAATTTTGGTTTGAGCTTCCAGTTGGAAGGTTATGGTAAACAATAGAATTGCGGCAAAATACAGGGTTTTCATTGAAGAAAAATGATGCGGTCGAATATACCCAAATTGAATTAATTTGCTAATTACAATTTCAAAAAACAATCAATAGTTTCAATTGCTATAAGAAAAAAACATCTATTATCAGGTCAACTTTTTTTGACCGCTATGACGACCCCTGTCGACCAGTCCATTTTAGTCAGCGTGATATCCTTTCTCTTATCAAGATCCTCAATGAGCCTCTTTGCTTTTTCATCGTGACCTTCGGGCCAATTGGGTTGAGGCAACATATCGTCAATCACATACAATCCTCCCGGTTTCACCAATGCCAATGCTTCATCTAACTCGCTGTATTTTCCAGGCCAGGCATCTGCAAAAATAAGGTCAAACTTTTCTCCTGAATAATTCTGTATCCACTCTGTTCCATCGATACATATGATATCAACTCTCCGATCATTTCCAAAAAACTCCTGGGCGATGTCGATCAATGCCGGATCGTTATCGATGGTGGTAAGTTTTGAATTGTCGTCCATTCCTTCGATCATCCAGGAGAGGGACAAACCGATTCCGGTTCCCAATTCCAGAAAATTGGAAGAAAGTTTAGAAGAGATAAGTGTTTTCAGCAACGATCCGATGTGACGATCGGATGGCATGGTAAAACCAATTTCCTTGCATTTGCTTTCTATTTGATCAAGCAATAAAGGTGGGTTGGATATAATTGTGTGATTCATTTGGATAGAGAAATTAATGAATTTGACACCAAAAATAGACCATTTTTTTAGAATGGACGAGTAAATTAATAATTTAGAAAGGAGGGATTTATACTGGTTCTATTTCAAAGTCAGTTGAGGTCTTCCTTAATGATTTTAACGATTTCAAGAATATCCAACGGCTTGGTCAAATATCTTTTAATCAAACCATCATCAAGAGCGAGTTGTATTTCTTTTGTGATTTCAAATCCTGAAAACAGGTAATAGTTAGCATGAGGGTATTGCTTTTTAGCTTTTGAAATAAATTCCATTCCATCTACTGTTCCCATTCTAAAGTCGCTGATAACAACTTTAACATCAGAATTAATGGCCAAAAGTTCTAATGCTTTTTCAGGACCATCTGCCAGAAGTGTTTCAAAATCAGCTTTTAAGCCAATTTCAAAAATTGTCAGATTGAGGTTGTCATCATCTACGCATAAAACTTTCACCTTTTCTGACATGTGTTGTAGAGAATAATTTTTTGCAGGTTCCTGTGATTAGCCTCAAATCTATAACGATTTTGAATGATAGGGCCAATAAATACCTGAATTTTCTTTCAATAACCCAATTTTATTAAATAAAAATTACACCATTTGCTGTTGAAGACTGACTGACTGATGCAAAGAGATTTCCATTAACTTACTACTTTAGCATGTATTTGAGATTTTATTGTTAATATTAATATCGATTTTTCTCTTAAGAAGAACTCTGCAAGAACGGGAATAATACTTTTAATGAAAGATGGAGCAGGGAAAGGAAAAGATTCTTTATGTGGATGATGAGAATGAAAACCTGATGACTTTTAAATTAGTCTTCAGGGAGTTCTATGATATCCAGACATTCAATAGCCCAAAAGATGCTCTCAGTTTTATTCGGAAAAATAATCCTGATAATGACATAAAAGTAATTATTTCCGATCAGCGAATGCCTGAGTTAAATGGAATCCAATTCCTGGAAAAGGTAAAATTGATCAATTCTGATATTCCTGCAATAATTTTAACGGGTTATGGTAGTAAAGAACTTCTTGAGGAGGCGATCAACAGTGTTCATATCCATAGTTTTGCCGACAAGCCATGGAAGTTTGAAGATCTGAAAAATAAAGTTGATAATGCGATCAATCACTTCAACCTGATAGCTGAAAATAAAAAGCTGCTTCGTGTATTGAAAAATAAAAATGAAGAGCTTGGCAAAGCGATTGAGGAAATTAAGCAATTAAAGGAACAAACAGACGCCGAAAACAAATACCTCAGGGAGGAATTGAGTGAAGTCCCGACTGCTATGGGAATCATCACAAAGGATAAAGCTTTTCAAAAAATCCTGTCTTCTACCAAGAAATTGGCGAAAGCCGACTCAAATGTTTTAATCTATGGCGAGACTGGTACGGGCAAGGAATTAATCGCCAGGTTTATTCATGAATCCAGCACAAGGAACAAAAAGCCATTGATTAAGATCAACTGTGCTGCGATACCTTCCAATCTGATGGAAAGTGAAATGTTTGGTTACGAGAAGGGCGCTTTCACAGGGGCAGTTGCTACAAAAATCGGACGATTTGAACTGGCCAACGGAGGAACGTTGTTTTTGGATGAAATAGGAGAGATGCCACTCGACCTGCAGTCAAAACTGCTACGCGTGTTGCAGGAGAATGAGTTCGAGCGATTGGGAGGAATTAAGACCATCCAATCCGATTTCAGATTAATTACTGCCACCAACCGCGATCTGGAAGAATTGGTGGAGAAAGGAGCATTCAGGGAAGACCTTTTCTACCGCTTGAATGTGATCCCGATCAAGTTACCCTCACTGAGGGAAAGAAAAAGCGATATATCCGTTTTAGCAGAATATTTTGCACGCAAGTATTCAATCAAAAATTCCAGTGAAATTATAAAAATCCCTGCGAGTGTTATCGAAAAGCTTGAATCATATGACTGGCCTGGAAATATCAGGGAAATGGAAAATATTATAGAGCGTGCGGTGATCACATCATCGTCGGATACGCTCGAGATCAATACCTCATGGATCAAAAATAAGAAAAAGAAAAGTGTCGCTAATGGTATATTTCCTTCCCTTGAGGAAAGCGAGCGAACTTTAATTGTCAAAGCCCTTGATCAGACCGGAGGTATCATCCACGGTAAAAATGGCGCCGCTGCATTGTTAAAAATTAATCCATCCACACTTCGAAGCAGGATCCAGAAATTAGGGTTGAATATTACCCGAACAGTTGGCTTACATTGAAAAACGAAAGTTGGATTTAGTCATTAGTAAAATTAACTATCACTTTTTTATATCTATTGTTGAGTTGTTGAATTGCTTAGTTGTTAAGCTGATATCATAGATAAACTTCAATTAAACAATTATACACGACAACGATTAAGCAGCAGCAATAATTTGCCAACTGCTTGTTTGCCAATTGCCAACTCTTTTTAAATTCTTTCACCAAATCCCACAACATTGCGATATATCGCAACTATTTCTTCGCATTCCGATGACTCGAAATTCTGTATCGTTCACGTTTTCAGACATTTACCTGTTTGGTATCAGGCTTGCTATAAGGGTGGGGGAATTATTCACTAAAACAACACCAAATATATGCTAAGTAGCCATGATCACACCATTCTGGTGGTAGATGACTTTGAGAGTATCAGAAAAGTAATCTCTGAAACACTAAACCGACACGGTTTTACTACAGTTCATGCCAGAAATGGTAAAGATGCCCTTGATATTTTACAAAAAGGATATCATAAAATCGATCTGATCCTCTCTGACTATAACATGCCCGACATGAGTGGTTTTGACTTATTGAAAGAAGTCAAAAGTAGTCAGGAGCTGAAGAAGCATCCATTTATTCTGCTCACATCAGAAACCAATACGGAAAAGAAGAAGCAAGCCAAGGAGGCGGGTCTAGATGCCTGGATCGAAAAACCCTACAAGATCGAAAGCTTCATTTCGCTGATCAAGTACAACATCGACAAAAGCAAGAAGGATGTCTCAATTTGAACAGATGTTTAAGGAGGAGGCGTACGAGCAGTTAGAGATAGCTGAGCAGGCGCTATTGTCCTACGAGTCGACACCCGAAAAGGAATTTGTGGAGGAAGCATTCCGGGCGCTTCACACCTTCAAAGGAGCTGCCCACATGTTTTCCTTTAAAGTGCTTGGTGATTTTGCGCATAAGATCGAGTCCATCCTCGATGGTATCAGGCAGGGTATCATGATGGAAGAATACAGGGTGACAGACAGATTGCTTGAATACATTGATCATTTAAAAAAGTTAATTGTCGATCCGGAAATAAAAGACAAAAAATCCCAAACCAGGAATGAAGTTTTACAGAAGGATATCGACAAGTTATCTTCCAGGGTTTCTGATTTGATTAAGGAAAAAGGTCAGCAAAAAGAGAAAGCGCTGCTGGAGACTTTCATTGAACAGGAAGATCAGGAACATCTCAGCACTTATTATATTTCAATTAATCCAATAGTAGAAATCACCTCGGATAGCGGACACCCCCTTCTCAACATCATAACCGATCTCCAGGATCTGGGATCAACCAGGCTAACCAGCCAATACGACCAAAATAACAAGTCCATTTTTATTCATTGGGACCTTTACATCAGCTGTCAGTCGACGAAAGAAGAACTGGAATCGCAGTTTATGTTCATTGATGATGATGTTGAAGTTCAGGTTCATAAAGTGGCCAACTTTGATTTATTCAAAGAATTTGGCTTTGAAGACTTTTTGGGAGTACTCGAGAAGACTGAAAATGAAAAAAAGCTCGAAGAGATCAATGCTTATGTTCTTTCCCTGAAAGAAACTGTTTCAGATGAAAATATCATTTCAGATTCCTCGGAAAACAACCAGAAAGCAAAAAGTATTCGCATTTCCACGGAGAAGATAGATGTGCTCATGAACCTGGTTAGTGAGCTTGTCACTGATCAGGCAAGTTTGAAAATGTTCGCGTCCAATATCCAGGATCCCGTGCTTGAAGGAGTTTCCGAAAACATGGACCGTCATATCAGGCAACTAAGAGACATCGCTTTTGAAATGACTTTAGTTCCGATAGAACGGATGATGGGTAAATTCCGGAGAATGGTCCGGGATTGTTCAGTAAATGCCGGCAAGGAGGTTCGCTTTATAGTCAGAGGAGAAAATACAGAACTGGATAAAGTCTTCATCGATAGTCTTTCGGATCCTATCATGCACATACTTCGGAACAGCATCGATCATGGCATTGAACGACCGGAAGACCGGAAAGCCAAGGGAAAACCTGAAAGTGGAACCATTCAGCTTGAAGCTTATTATTCAGGCGCTAATGTTCATATTGAGATAAGTGACGATGGAAAAGGCCTGAATGCTGATATAATTCGGAAAAAAGCCATTGAAAAAGGCCTTATTGATGAAGAACGGGAACCTGGCATTTCAGAAGTATATCAGTTGATCTTTGAACCGGGTTTTTCAACCGCAAATACTGTTTCGAATGTTTCAGGAAGAGGCGTAGGAATGGACGTGGTAAAGAAAAATATTGAAGCCATCCGCGGCGAGATCAATATTGAATCAAAGCTGAATCAAGGTCTGAAAATAATCATAAAAGTTCCACTTACATTATCCATTATCGATGGGCTTTTGATCAAATCCGGCAGTTCACATTTTCTGCTGCCGATGCAGGTGATCAATAAATGCTATGAAGTGAGAAACGAGGAGCTATTGGGTAATTTTAACAAGCTGCTGATTTTTGATGAGGAGCAGATACCCTATATCCACCTTTGTGAAGAGCTTTTTTTAAGCGGGTCTACAGCAAAAGAATATTGCAATGCGATAGTCATACAGTGCCGGGAAAGAAAGGTAGCAATACTAACCGATGAGATCATCGGTGAATACCAGGCAGTGTTAAAACCTGTGGGTGAACATTATAAAAACCAGGAATTTGTTTCGGGCGCTACCATTCTCGGGGATGGAAAAGTCGCATTAGTGCTTGATGCAAATAAACTGGTAGAACAAAAATCTAAACAAACAACAGCATGAGTACAGAGGTAGAAGTGACGAAAGAATTACAATCATTCCTGACATTCAATTTGAACAAGGAAGTATTTGCTCTGGAAATCAAGAAGGTAGTAGAAATCCTTGAGGTGCCACATATCACTCATATACCCAAAGCGCCCGATTACATGAAAGGAGTCGTCAATCTAAGGGGACAGGTTATACCCTTAATTGATACTTGCTTAAAATTCGGGTTGCCTGCTATCGAGGTGACCAAGAATACCTGCATCATCATCATAGACATCGAAGCAGGTGATAAAAAAATTCGGTTTGGAGCTATGGTAGACCAGGTTCAGGAGGTGCTGGAAAAGGAAGAAGGTAGCTTGGTGCCATCGCCAAGTATAGAAGCGAGCTACAATCTGGACTTCATAAAAGGAATCATCAAAGACAAGGACAAATTTATCATTGTCCTGGATATCGATAAAACTTTTTCAGTGGAGGAGGTAAATCTTCTGAGAAAAAGTGAAGAAGGGAAATCAGAAGAGAAAACAGAATAAATGAGAAAATTAAAACAATCTAATTATTTCAACATGAGAAGGATTTTGACGATAGGCGCATTTTTGACTTTTGCCTCAATTGGGTACGTACAAGCTCAATTGACAATTGGCGCTGAATTTAGGGTAAGATCGGAGTATAGAGATGGTGCCAGGATTTTAATGGATAGCACCATGAATCCGGCATTTGTAACGTCTCAAAGGACAAGATTAATGACCAATTATCAAAACGATCGGTTTCAGATTAAGTTGACACTTCAGAATGCAAGGATCTGGGGTGATGATAAGGAAAGAGCGAATGTTCCAAATATCAACATGGCAGAAGGGTGGGTAAGCTATTACCTCAGCGAAAATTCTAAAGCATGGATGGTAAAAATTGGCCGGCAACACTTTTATCTGGATGACAGAAGGATTTTTGGCCTCCGAAACTGGAATGATATCGCCGTTTCACATGATCTTGCATTTTTACAATATCAAAATGCAGGATGGAAAGTGATAACAGGAGGGGCTTACAACAACAATTCCAATATCTACGAAGAAAGTCCATATACAGTAAATTATTACAAATACCTTGGCTTCTTTTGGGCAAATAAAAAGGTTAATGACCAACTCAGTGTTTCTTTCCTTACCTCAGTAGATGGGAATGAGGATGCAGATGATTTCCACAAGGTTTATTCAAGATATACTTCCGGTTTTTTTGTGAAGGGAGGTGACAAGAATTCGGATTTTGATATAGAAGCATCATTGTATTACCAGTATGGCACGCATACATCTGGAAAAAGCCAAAAGGGATACCTGGTTTCTGTCATCCCTTCATTTAAAATTAATAAAAGGTTAAGCGCATCAGCCGGTGTAAATTATTTCAGTGGAAATAGTGATCTCGATTCGGATGATGGTGTAAACCGTTCATTCAACAAGCTATTTGGTGATGGCCACAGGTATTATGGGTACATGGATTATTTTCTTAATGTAGAGGATAATACTAAAGGTTACGGAATGCAGGAAATATTCGGAAGCCTTTTCGTGAAAACGGGCAAACGGTCAGAGCTTGAAATATCCTATCACAATTTTGCTTTTGCAGGCAGACCGCTCGATCCTCTGACGTCGACAGAAGCCGGCAGCCAGCTGGGCAACGAAATTGATCTTCAATTCATACATAAAATAAATGATTTTCTGAGTGCAAGATTAGCTTACTCAACGATGTTTGCTCAGCCATCAATGGAGCTACTAAAAGGTGGCGATCATGAACAATATCAGCAATGGGCGATGGTCATGCTTATTGCCAAACCTCAACTATTCTCAAACAAAAACTAAAAACAACGGGTAAATGAAGAGATTAAAAATAACAACGAACCAGCGTATCGTATGGATTTTCGCGTTGGTTCTATTGATTTCAGGAATTGGGGCGATTTCCAATTCACTGCAAACGCAAAAGTTAAAAACTGAAATCGAAAAGATCTACAATGACAACTTACTAAGTATTGATTATTTGATTGAAGCTGACAGAGATGCTTACCAGTCCAGCATCGCCATTTCTCAGGCTTTATCAAAGATTGTTCAACGAGATACTGCGAGATTCAGATCAGCGATAGCCGAGATCAAGGAGAATTTAACACAGGTTCACGAGCGGTATTCTCAGTTTTATGATATATCGGCATTTACAAAGCTGGAGGAATACAATGAGTATGACCATTACGATGCTACCTTCAGGGAAAAACATAAGGAGCTGACCATCATTACAGATGACATTGTGGCAAAGCTTCTGGCAAAACAATTTGACCAGGTGGCAAAAATCTATTACACAGACTACATGGCAGCGTTTGAGCCTATGAGAGCAGCAATGGATAAATACACAGATCTCAGTCTGGAATCATCAGAAAAAGCTTACAATTCAGGTATTAATCTCAGCGAAGGAATTTTCAAATACTCGATGATCGTCGTGGGATTGATCATGTGCTTTATTATCGGAAGCGGTCTGTACCTGAGAAGAAGCATCAGCAAACCACTTAACGAAGCCATGTCGGTAGTTGAAAAAATTACAAATGGTGATCTTAGGGTAAAGATTGACAAAGAGAAGTACACGAAGAAAGATCAGATTGGGTTCTTACTTATCAGCATGGATGAGATGGTGGTTAAGATGCGGAATGTGATTCAGGCAGTTAAGGGTGGTGCTGATCATATCAACAAGGCAAGTGTAGAGCTTAGCTCATCTGCGAACCAGCTCTCTCAGGGGGCATCTTTGCAGGCAAGCTCTGTGGAAGAGGTGTCTTCATCCATGGAGGAGATGGCTTCCAACATTATGCAAAATACGGACAATGCGAAGGAAACGGAGCAGATTGCCAGGAGCTCCAATAAACAGGTGGAAGATTCCAATAGAGCTGTAGTAGAAACAGTAGAATCGATGAACGTTATCGTTCGTAAGAACTCGATCATTGGAGAGATTGCGAGACAGACTAACCTTCTTGCTCTTAATGCTGCTGTGGAAGCTGCGCGTGCCGGTGAGCATGGAAAAGGGTTTGCAGTGGTTGCATCAGAGATCAGGAAACTGGCGGAAAGAAGCCAGGATGCTGCAAAAGAAATCGATGATATTTCCAATTCCAGTGAAAAGGTGGCGAGAAATGCAGGAGATATGCTAAGCAAGCTGGTCCCCGAGATTGAAAAGACGAGTAATCTCGTTGCGGAAATCAGCGCAGCCAGCCTTGAACAAAATGAAGGAGCCAATCAGATCAATGAGGCTATCCAGCAGCTCAACTCAGTCGTACAGCAAAATGCAGCCAGTGCAGAAGAACTGGCTTCGAACTCCGAAGAGCTGAATAATCAGTCTGATATTCTCAAGAAAGCTGTATCGTTCTTCATCATCGATGATTTCACCATAACAGATGAGCATGTCAAAACTAAATCAAATGGTAATTATCAAAAGAACGGCAAAAAGGAGCTCACATTTTCCACGAACAATAATGGTAAAAAGGAGAAGGTAAAATCCAACGGTGCTCATTCAAAGTCGGATGGCTATGAACTGGTATTGGATGCCGCTCAGGACAACCTGGATACTGATTTTGAAAAATATTGATATAAGCTAAATCTGCCGGAAAATCACTGGATTTGCCGGCAGGTTCTCTAAAACTTAATTCATGCAATCGTTGGCACCGGGGATCGTGAAATTTAAAAACGCCATACAGCTCAGTGATGTGGAGTTTTACAAATTAAGCAGATTTATTTACAGCAACTATGGCATCAATTTGCCATTGGCGAAAAAGACCCTTTTGGAAAGTCGTCTGCAAAAACATTTGCGGCTTTCAGGCATTCCTTCTTTTAAAAAGTATGTGGACAGGATTTGCAATGGAGAGGAGCACGAGGAAGTAGTCAGGATGATCAACATTGTGTCTACGAATAAGACTGATTTCTTCAGGGAGAAGCTGCATTTTGAATTTATGCAGAAGGAAATTCTACCGGCTTTTGCCAATGTTTCAAGAGGTAGGGAAATAAATGTCTGGTGTGCAGCGGCATCAAGTGGGGAAGAGCCCTATACCATTGCCATGACAATTGATGATTTCCTGGCAAATTCTGACACAAGATTTTCCTATAAAATTGTTGCGACAGATATTTCTACCGACATGCTTAAAAAGGGAAGGGATGCAATCTATCACGAAGACCGGATTGCGCCTGTACCAATGGAAGCGCGGAAAAAGTATTTCCTGAAAAGCAAAGATCGAAGTGATAGAAAAGTCAGGGTTGTGAAGGAACTGCGTGATAAGATCCTTTTTAAGAGGTTTAACCTGATGACTGATAATTATCCTGTTCAGGGATCTTATGATATCATTTTTTGTCGGAATGTACTGATCTATTTTGACAAGGTAACAAGGGAGAAAGTTATCAGAAAACTGTGCAGCAGTCTGAAATCGGGAGGATATCTGTTTCTGGGCCATTCGGAATCAATTTTTGGATTGGATGTTCCTCTGATTTCCAGGCAGCATACATGTTATCAAAAACTGAAAATCTAATGATTGATTATCAACAAATATCAGGAAATGAAATGACGGGTAGGATTTATGTTGGCAGGGCAAGGAATAATCATTTTCTTAATCCGGGCGAGCTGATTATTTGTCACCGGCCAGCTGTTATCACTACCGTTCTTGGAAGCTGCGTTGCAGTCTGCCTGTACGATGTCAGGATGGGAATAGGTGGAATGAACCATTTTATGCTACCTAAAAGTGGTGATCCATTAAAAAAGACATTGAAATTTGGCGATGTCGCGATGAAAGCGATCATTGATAAATTCATCGCAAAAACCGGAGGAATCAAAAATATGGTAGCCAAGGTGTATGGAGGTTCGGATACATTCAATTCTACCTACCAGATTGGAATGAAAAACATTGAATTGGCTATCGGATTTCTCAAAGAGAGAAATATTGAAATTGCAGATGCGGATGTAGGTGGAAATCTTAGCCGGAAGATAAAGTTCGATACGCAGAACGGTGACATCGATGTAAACTATCTAAGCTAAATCAGGAACCATGTCGGATAGAAAAATTCGCGTATTGATTGTTGATGATTCAGCCCTTGTTAGAAAATTGCTGACAAGCATCCTGAGCTCTGATCCCGAGATCGAGGTAATGGCCGCTGTAGGCGACCCTTACCTGGCTGCCAACAAGATCAAGCAATCATTGCCGGATATCATTACCCTTGATGTCGAAATGCCGAGAATGGATGGCCTTACTTTTTTGCAGGCAATCATGAAGCAAAAGCCGATGCCGGTGATCATCATTTCAAGTTTAACGGAAAGAGCTAGCCAAACCACACTTAAAGCGCTTGAACTAGGCGCACTGGATGTTGTAAAAAAGCCGACGATAAGCGCCCTGCGAAATTACGACGACCGGCTCAGGCTGCACATCATCGACCTGGTCAAAACTTCTGTTCACATAAAGTCGGGTAAACTAAACAGTAGCCCATCAAAAACAAATGGAATGGTTGGGAAGGAGCCGACCATTGGTAAGAAGCAATTCAGCATGATTAAAACCACTGAGAAAGTAGTTGTGCTGGGAGCTTCTACAGGTGGCACCGAGGCGATCAAAAAGGTATTGATGGATCTGCCATATGATTCACCGGCTATCGTCATCGTTCAGCACATGCCGGAATTGTTTACCAAGACATTTGCTGACCGGTTGAACGAGATTTGCAAAATATCGGTGAAAGAAGCTCAAAACGGTGATACACTGACAAGGGGACAGGCGTTGATTGCGCCGGGAAACATGCATACGATGGTGCGAAGAAGTGGCGCCAGGTATTATGTAGAAGTTAAAACCGGTGATCCGGTAAACAGGCATCGTCCAAGCGTGGATGTTTTGTTTTATTCCGCTGCCAAGTACCTGGGGAAAAACAGTCTGGGTATTTTGCTTACCGGAATGGGAAAAGATGGCGCGCAAGGCATGCTGGCATTAAAAGAATCGGGTGCTTATACGGTTGCGCAGGATGAAGAAACATCCATCGTATTTGGCATGCCAAAAGAAGCAATACGATTAGGGGCTGTCAGAGAAGTTTTGCCATTAGATCATGTTTCTCAAGTTATTCTAAACCAGGATCATAAATAATGTAAATATACAATGAGTCATCCTTCACAGTCAAATACGGCCAATTCCTTTGGGATCTTTGAGTATTCTATTAAAGAGAAGAGATTCAATGTTTCCAGTGAATGGCTCGATATTTTTGGAATAGAAGGCGTAGCCGGAAATTTGCCGCTGGCTGACGTTTTGGAAAAAATAGCATGTGAAGACCTGGTAAAATTTAAAGCATTTTTAAGTCCGGATAACAGTATCCATCTGTCAGTTCCCATTAGAATTATCAATGAAGGAATTCCAGATAGGCAAGTCTTTTTTACTCAGCAGTTATTTCATTCGAAAGGTAAAAAAAGGAACACAATAACTGGTATTGTGACGGAATATCCACCGAGTGAAAAGCTAGGGAATAAAACCAATCAGCTGGAAAACACTCGGAATGAGTTGAAAAATACTCAAGAGCAATTGATCCAATCTGAAAAAATGGCATCTCTCGGAGCGCTTGTTGCCGGAATAGCCCATGAAATCAATAATCCTATCAATTTTATCAATTCAAGCTCGATTGGATTAGCCAACAACCTGCCTTATCTGAAGGAGTTGATCAAGCTGCATCAAATAAAAAATGAAGAGAACTATGATCTCGTTGTGGAGGAAATCAAGAAGAAAGAGGAGTTTATCAGCTTGATCGAGCTACTTGCTTTCTTTGAAAAAGCAATCGGCCACATCAATATCGGAGTGGACAGAACCACCAAAATTGTAAAGGGATTGAAAAGTTTTGCCCGATCCGACGAATCGGCCTTGTCACGCGTCGATATTCATCAGAACATTGAGAATACCTTAATCATTCTCCAGAATCAAATTAAATACAAAATTAAAATTGAGAGGGATTTTTGTGAACTGCCCAAAATAGAATGCTATGCAGGATTAATTAACCAGGTTCTGATGAACATCCTTTCGAATGCCATCCAGGCGATTGAAGAAAAAGGGATAATTACCATATCGACAGGTAAAATCGATGATAACGAGATTTTTGTTTCCATAAATGATACCGGGAATGGGATGGACAAGGAATGTATGAACCGAGTATTTGATCCCTTTTTTACCACCAAAGAAGCCGGTAAGGGAACGGGGCTGGGTCTGTCCATTGCTTATAAAAACATCGATAAGCATAACGGAAAAATTTTTGTAGAAAGCAAGGTGCAGGAGGGTAGTACTTTTACCATCAAGCTTCCGATAAATCAACGCTAGTAAATAGGCAATGGAGAAAAGGGATAAAATATTATACATCGATGATGAGCAGATCAACCTGGATGCATTTCATTTCGCATTTTTCAGGGATTATGATATTTTATTGGCAAAGACCATTGAAGAGGCTGAAGGGTTTCTAAGGAAAAATGAGATCAAGGTAGTGATCTCTGATCAGAAAATGCCAGGTGAGTCCGGGATCTTGTTTATTGAACGTATCAAATCTGACTTTCCGGATATCATCTTTATTTTGCTAACCGCTCACGCTGAAATTGAAGTGATCATTGACGCGATCAATACAGGGGTGATCAAGCGCTATATTCTCAAACCTTACGAAAAGGAGGAGATGAATCTGGCCATTAACAATGCGATTGAATCCTATGACCTTAAAAGTGAAAACAGGGAGTTGATTTGTCAGCTCAAGAATAAATATCAGGAGCTTTCCGACTATAACCAGAGACTAAGGGTTGCCAACGAAAACCTTATTTCGCGTGAGAAGGAGTTGGAGAAATACTCAGAAATGTTGGCAAAGAGAAATGAAGAACTTTACTTCACAAAACAAAAGATAGAGATCAGCGGAAATCAAAAAAATGACCTTTTACTGGCCCTCAATAAAGTTGCGCTTGTGTCAATCACTGACCTCAAAGGGAATATTACCCAGGTTAACAGTGAGTTTTGTAAAATAGCTGAGTACAATGAATGCGAATTATTAGGATCTACTCATCGAATAATTAATTCCGGATATCACACAAAGAAATTTTGGAAGAAAATGTGGACGACCATCCGGCAAGGTAATACCTGGCGGGGCGAAGTGAAGAATGTATCTAAAAATGGTACAGCTTTTTGGACAGATACCGTCATAACACCTGTCAAGAATTCGGAGGGTCATACTTATGAATACCTTGCCATTAGATACCTGATAACCGATAAAAAGATCCTGCATCAACAACGTGAAAAACTGCTCAAGGATCTTGAGCGGTACGCCTTTATCACTTCTCATAAAATCAGGGGTCCTCTTTCACGGATCATGGGGATCTCCATGCTGATCAACAGGTGTGACATTTCCCTGGATGATAAAACAGAAACTTATTGTCATTTGGAAAAGAGTGTCAGGGAATTAGATGATATCATTCGTGAAATGAACAAAGTGCTGAACCGCACTTCTTATCCAATCCATCAGGCATTACTGGAGGTCAATAAATTTTAGAAATATTGCAATTGTTGTACTTATTTCTGTCTAATTAATTAAATTATTACAAAACTTATCCAATTTTTGATGGTCCAGGGCGAAGAAGTAATTAATTTAATTATTAGCAGTGTCTTTATTATCTATCTCATCTTTCTGATCAGGTGGCAGTCTAATTCCCTGAGAACATTTTGGTTTGTCGGTGTGGTGTTAATCTTTTGCTCCCAAATTTTTACTGTTGCGGAAGGTGCTTATTTTACTTCCCTTTTGAATATACTGGAGCACTTATTTTTTACCCTGGCAATTATATTTTTTTTAATAAGTATTGTAAAAAAAGAGGTGTGATGAAATGATAGCGATTACAATATTAAATTTCATTTCATTTACCGCTATTATCATCATACTGGCAATATTGCTGTATCGTTCTCTTAAACTGAGAGATCCTTCCATACTTATCCTGGCATTTGCCTTCGCGTTGCTGCTCATTATTACTTTTACCAACATACTGGAGCACTTTTTTGGGGCTCCGGATTTTGATAAATGGGAGGATATTCTGGAGATCATATTTATCCCTTCCATTATTTTATCTATACATATTAAGATCCTTCAAAGTGAATTAAAAAATAAGATTATTAGTGAAAGAAAATTCAGGGCCATCTTCAATAATTCATTTTCATTAATGGGATTACTGGATCGATGGGGTAACATGATTGAAGTTAATAAAACCGCTCAGAATTTTGCGGGTAAATCTTTTAGTGATGTAGATGTAGTTCCTTTTCATAAAGGAAAATGGTGGGAGCATTCAACGGAGGAGCAGGAAAAAATAAAGGAAGCTCTTTTTTTAGCTTCAAAAGGAGAAATTGTCAGGTTTGAAACTACTCATTACGATGGGAATAATGAAATGCACTACATTGATTTTACCCTGACTCCCATTTTCAATCATAAGAAGGAAATCATTTATTACATTCCGGAAGGTCGAAAAATAAGTCAGCTAAAGAAAGCTCAGTTGGAGCTTCAAAAGCATAAGGAAAAATTGGAAGAATTAGTGAATGAAAAGACCAAAGAGCTAAACCTGGCGCTCGAAGATTCTAAAAAACTTAACAAGGAATTGGAGGGTTCCAATAAAACGCTAAAGTCAAAAAATGAGACTCTCAGAAAACAACGCCAATACCTCGAAGAAACGTTGAAAAAGCTGGAAAGTACCCAGGAACAATTGATTGAAAGCGAGAAAATGGCATCCCTTGGTACGCTTACAGCAGGCATCGCACATGAAATAAACAATCCGTTAAACTTTATTTTGGGTGGGATAACAGGTCTTGACCGCTACCTTTCCAAACAAGATTTGTCACAGGAAGAGGATATAAAAGTGCTGATCGACGCCATTCATACAGGAATTGAACGTATATCTACCATTATTAAAAGTTTAGGGAAATACAGTGATGTAAACACCGATAATGTCAATTGTGATATTAATAAAGTACTTGACGATTGCCTGATCATTTTGCATAATCAGCATAAGAACAAAGTAGAGATCAAAAAAAATTACGTGGAAAAGCCAGTTGTATTCGCCAATGAAGGCAGATTACACCAGGTATTTTTAAACCTTTTGCAGAATGCTATTCAATCCATCGATGGAAAAGGAGAGATTGCGATTGTGACCGGAAGAGAGGAAGGGAATATCATTACGACCATTTCAGATAACGGACACGGTATTGAAAAGAAGTACATCAAAAAAATATTTGATCCATTTTTTACCACTAAAGACCCCCAAAAAGGAACAGGCCTTGGCCTTTACATCAGCAAAAAGATCATCACAGATTACAATGGTAAAATTAACTTCTCTTCATCGGTTGGTAAGGGTACCAAAGTTGAGGTAATTCTCCCGGAAGCCGGAATTTAAGTTTTAAGTTTACAAAGCAGGATTAAGCTGAATTTTTTTCGACTTCGACAGCAAGTGTTGATCATGATTTCATGGCCTTGTACTTTTCATTCGCTTTGAATAAAAGAAAACATTCCTAAATTTATCCAAATATTCACCTTTCAGTTTTAGCTATGTTTGTGTCCTCTTATTTCACCAATTATTCATCAAAATCAATATTTTGGTTTTCGCTCATATCCCTGATCTCATTTCAATTGAAAGCACAAAATGTTGTCATTCCAATCGAAACCGATAAACATATATTGCTGTTGCAGACAGATGAAGATAACAGACTAATGACAACTTATTTTGGTGCACGATTAAACACTTCCGGCGAATATTCAGAGGCACAAGAAATGTTTCAATTTGACGATAGCAATGCAGGAATATACAATTGCGCCTACACGCCAGCTGGAACATGGAATTTGTCCGAGCCGGCTATCCAGGTAGTCCACGCCGATGGCAATCCTTCCCTGGAGTTAGTGTATGATAGTCATAAAACAGCTGATGAAAGTGATGGAAATGCAACACTGACAAGTATCGTTTTGAAAGACCCGGTTTATCCTTTTCAGGTAACGCTGTTTTACCGGGCATGGAAAAGGGAGAATGTTATCGAGCAATGGACGGAAATAACGCACAATGAGAAAAAACCGGTTGTATTGAAGAAGTTCGCTTCGGCCAATTTATATTTTGCCAGAAAGGATGTTTACCTCACAAGCTATCACAACCGGTGGGCGAAGGAAATGCAACCGACTGAGTCGAAGCTAGTCAGGGGATTGCATTCCCTGGACTCCAAATTGGGAACAAGGGCCATGCTTTTACAATCTCCCAATTTTATCCTTTCCTTCGGGCAACCTGCTGCCGAAAACGAAGGGTCAGTTATTCTTGGTCAGCTGGCATGGAGTGGGAATTTCAAGTTGGAATTTGAAGTTGATTCGTATGAAAACCTTCGATTTATAACTGGAATTAATCCTTATGCTTCGGAGTATGAGTTAAAGCCTGGAGAGGTATTTCAAACACCAAAATTAATCTATGCAATTTCTGATCACGGAACAGGTGAGGCCAGTCGGAACCTGCATTCCTGGGCGAGAAAATACCAGGTGCTGGATGGTGAGGGAGAACGTCTGACATTATTAAATAATTGGGAAGCGACGTATTTTGATTTTAATGAGGAAAAACTAACGGCGCTTTTCAAGGATGCCAGTGATTTGGGAGTTGATCTTTTCCTGTTGGATGATGGTTGGTTCGGCAATAAATATCCTAGAAACGGAGACAACGCAGGTCTGGGAGATTGGCAGGAAAATAAAAAGAAGCTTCCACATGGAATAGGGTATCTCGTCAAAGAGGCGGAGAAAGCCGGTGTCAAATTTGGGATCTGGCTGGAACCTGAGATGGTTAATCCTAAAAGTGAATTGTATGAAAAGCACCTTGATTGGGTAATCAGACAGCCTGAAAGACCGGAAGTTTATTTCAGAAATCAACTGGTGCTCGATTTATCCAATCCGGAAGTGCAGGATTTTGTCTTTGACATTGTTGACAATTTGTTTACCGAAAACCCGGATCTGGCTTTTATCAAATGGGATTGCAATGCCGTCATTTACAATGCCTATTCGGAATACCTGCATAAACAAGGCATTCCACAGTCGCATATTTACATTGAATATGTAAATGGTCTGTACAATATTCTGGAACGGATCCGCGCCAAATATCCCAAAGTTCCGATGATGTTGTGTTCCGGTGGCGGAGGTAGAGGAGACTATGAATTGCTGAAATATTTTACAGAATTCTGGCCAAGCGACGATACGGAACCCATTGAACGAATTTTTATGCAATGGGATTATTCCTATTTCTTTCCGGCAATTGTGACGGATAATCATGTCACGGATTGGGGGAAACAACCACTTAAGTTTAGAACCGATGTGGCAAGCATGGGAAAACTTGGATTTGACATCGTTGCCGGGCATTTAAGTGAAAAGGATTTACAGTTTTGCAAGGAAGCGGTAAGCAATTACCATTCTTTCAAGGATGTTGTCTGGCACGGTGATTTGTATCGCCTCGTGAATCCACATGAGAATGACATGGCGTCGTTGATGTATGTGAAAGGAGACAAAACCAGGGCAATTGTATTTAACTACCTCGTCAATAATCGCCAGCTTTTGATAACTAATGAACAACCTGTCAAACTGGCTGGATTGGATCCCGGAAAAAAGTATCGAATTCGCGAAATCAATCTCTACCCGGAAACCAAATCGACCATCAACAGTAATAAAACCTATTCCGGGGATTTTCTGATGAAAGTAGGTTTCAATCCGGATGTATCGCTTCGTCGAACAAGTGTTGTACTGGAAGTGACAGAAGTTAATTAGGGTTAGTTGTCCGAAATGAGTGAAATATAGCTCATGGAATCCGCTTTGAAGCTTAGTTTTCCATTTTTAACCTTCACGTTTTTTAATGTCTTCATGTCGTTGCTGGCATTCGTCAGGTAAACCTGGAATTCTTTTGAACTTGCAGGTAATCCGGTTACTATGATATCTCTGGAGGCTCCATAGTTGACCAAATGAATGGCAAATTTTTCCGTTGTTTCATCTCCCAATACGGCATAAGAAATATTTTTTCCATCGCTTGAAGCCGGGTAATGGTTCAGTCCCTCAGGAGTTGAACTCATTTGTTTTAAGTTCCAGAACCGCTGGGTAGGATGGAGGGCCACCGAGTCATTTCCAAAGACTCCACCACCGGCAAGAACAGAATAATCGGAAGTCAGCTGCCATTGAAGAATGGTTAAAGGCTGACAGATATTCAGCATTCGGATATAGAGATCAATTTCATCCATGGCGTAATCCGATTCCAGGAAAATAGCCGGTACACGCCATGCTGATGCGTCGATGCTTCCTTCCCCAACAACCAAAGGAACTTCCATTCTTTGTGCAGCCTGATCCCATTTATCCAAAGTTTCTTCTTCCCAGCCTCTCCATGAATGGAAGGAGACAGCTCCAATGAAAGGTTTCGTGGCAGGATCATCCATGGCATTGTTGAGAAAATCATGTCCATTTGCATCGGCTGTATCGCCCAGTAGCATTTTTGTGATCAGTCCATTTTCAGCAAACAAGGCCCCCAGCTCCTTGATCAGTATCGTATGTTCTTCTGCAGTTTGCCTTACATCGATACCCAAATCCGATTCATTAAAAGAAAAATGGGTGATATCTACACCATAAGCCTCTTTTAGATAAACCAGGTAAGAGGTCAGCGATTCATAGATCTTTTGCTTTACATTCTGATCAAGGGCATGACCGTGACTGGTGTTTTCCCTCGACTTTTCAAAATCACCATATTTCACTGCCCATTCTGGCGGGAACCAAACCGCGATCATAACCGGTATCCCCCTGTCATCTAATTCTTTTGCCATCTCCATTGCCGCCTTCACTCTTGGATGAATATTCCCTTTTCTCGCTTCTTCCAGAGGGTTTACTTGCTCATTTTCATGCCATTGCCGCCATGGCATTTCCACTCTCGACCATGTCACATTCAGATTATCAAGGCAATATTCAATGACCTGCGGATCAGCTTTTGGGTTTTGAAGTCGGAAATTACCTCCTAAACCGTCAAATTGCCTGCCTGGTTCGCTGGTGTCTACTTTCAATTCAACGGGAGCTTTATCGACCTTTCCGGTTGCTGTGAATTCAATTTGCCGGGAACCGGCTTGTCCTTTCTCAATGTTACCCATCAAAACAGGGATATATACATTGATAAATGTCTTGCCTTCATATTCGTTTATTGCGACGAAAAATTGTGTATCAGCGTCAAAAGACAATGCCAATTGCCGGTCAGGGCTGTTGAATTTTACTTTATTTGAATGAAAGGTCCTGAATTGTTCTTCCACATCGAATTCTTCAATGGCCAATGAGGTTTTGGTACCATCCGCCAATTCCATGTCTCCCATCAGGTAATTTGCTGATGGCAGTTCGATCATGCAGAATGCCCCTGTAATGGTCGTGTCGATTTGTGAAGTGAATTTGGTATTGAGCAATGCTTTTCCCTCTCCCAGATCTTCAATGGTTTCCATAAAATCGAATTTGCTTAAAGTCGATTCAATGAGTTGCTTATTTCCAATTCGACGATATTTGGGTCTCTGTCTTTCTTTGAAAGATTGAACCCATTGTTGCTTATCCCCTGATATAACAACCATGCTCGACCGGAATTCCATTAATTGTCCATCGACGCGAATTCCCTGCATATTTCCCCAAGACATGACCCTCGGTTGTGAAAATGATGGTAGAGCAAGAAAAATGACACAAGCAAAGGTTAATAACCCCTTAAGGATAAAATTCTTTTTAAAATCAGACATAATGATTCCAATAGTTTTAATGATGATTCTTAAGTCCGGTGTGCGTTAAGGGGATTTAAAAATGAAGATTTAGATTTTAATAAACAACCTCTTTTTGTACATCCAATAGCATAATCCCCACAGGGCAAACCAGACAAGGACACTGGTTAGGATCTCTGCAGTTAACTCGCTTCCCCAATTGAACAGGGCAAATGAGAAAGGATGGAAGATGTTTTCAATGAAATTGGCTCCTCCGACATGGGCAAACAAGTAAATAAACAGGGAATTCATTCCTACAACCTGAAAAAACCAGGTCCATTTACCGCTCAGGTTTCTGATATCGACCATCCAAAACAAAATAGCCAAGGCAAGGATAGACCACCCTCCACTGACAATGACAAATGAAGAAGTGGATATTCTTTTTATAATCGGCGTGATGGGATCCAGCAGGTATCCAATGATGATCAACAATATTCCTGCGCCGAACATCCACAAAAATTTTGTTTTATTCGGTTGTTCTGTCATCAACCATTTTCCAACCAAAACACCCCAGATGGTGTGGGCAGCTGTGGGGATGGCATTAAAAGATACCCAACTTCCATTCAGATCCGCGCCTCCATATTGCAAATCCAGCCAGGTCCCGAAATTCTCATTTGGAGTAAATGGATGATTAAACCCTTCTATTGGGAAAAATCGATAGATCATTTCGGTTAGGGCTAACAAGCCGATGGAAAAGAAAATCTGGAAAGTAAAGGACCGGTTCATGATCAGGAATGCGATCAGATAGGTAAATGCAATTTGCGAGAGAACGTTCTGGAACCGAAAAACTATTCTGCCCGGATCGATGCAATACAACGCCCAACCCAAAAGAAGCAGGATGGTAGATCTTTTCAGCACATGAACCAAAATATTCCTTGGACTTTCATCTTTTCTTTCCCGGCTTCTGACGGCAAAAGGGAGAGATAATCCCACAATGAACATGAAATAAGGCTGAATGAGGTCCCAGAAGCGAAGCCCGTCCCATGGATGATGATGGAATTGCTGGCCGATGGCATAAATAAAAGTTTCCTCCAGCGATTCGTCTGTTATAAATGAAAAAAGGTGAGTAAACTCACCAATCAGTAAAAACATGGTTAAACCACGAAACACATCAATCGACAAAATGCGGTCTGAAGAAGTTGAAATCTGAGACATAGTTGGAAAGAGTTAAACCCAAATTTGTCATTAGAAAATCCCTGCCTAGCCGGCAGGCTGGTATTCCTAGCATAATTCACTTCAAATCAGTCACTTCGTTTCGTTTTTTTCAATCACCATAGCGATGCTATGCTTCCTTCGCAAAACTTCCTGATTTATTGTGAATTACACTCTCATTACGAAGTTCTAATGACAAATTAGGGTTGAAAAATTATTCCTTTCAATTTAGAAAATTATTTAACTCAGTCAGATGTCTTCGATTATTTCATAATCACCAGCGAGGAAAGGATTCCCAATCCCCAGGCTATGAACCAATTTGAAATGGAATTTGTCCAGCCACCTTTTCGAGTGTAATTTTTCAGAGCCAGTGTTGAATAATACTTCTGAAGCAATATGACCTGACCGATATGGTAAATGTCGTGATCTACTGCTCCTTCCAGTAATTTTTGATACGTATAGCTTTTACGTGGGACCTGGAGATCGGGATCGATGGAGAAATTATGGATACAATTCTTCAGAGATTTCTGCAATTGCTGATAATCTGTCACCATCAGTTCCCAGGTATTTTTGTCCGGCTTGCCGTAAATATCCCATTGGAAAGATTCATCTGCATCGGGCTCTCCATTTTTATTGATCAACACGTCCCGGATGTACCGCTTCCAGTAATTCATGTGAGCCATCAGACTGGCGATGGAATAAGGAAAACCCTCATCTTGTCTAAACACAAATTCTGGCTGAATATCATTCAATAGATTCAAAACAGGTCGCCCGTACCATGGCTGGCCGGCCTGGACGTCGTCCATTCTTTTTGTGAGTTGGTGAATTTCAAGAGCTTGCATAATTATTACTATTAAAATATAATTAGATAGTAAAAGTAAAAATAATATTTTACTATTAAAAGTATTTTAGATAGTAAAATTATTATATTTGTCAAATGAAAGAACGAAGCATCGAAACAATTCGAATTGACGGGGGCTGTCTGATATTTAATTTTATCAATACCGTCAATACCAGGGTGGAGGAAGATTATTTCGAGTATCTGTCAGATTACCAGGAGTTTATGAATTGGTGCAGGAAGGTGGAGATGATGGAAGACTCGGAAATAAAGTTATTCCGAAAATATTCTCAGGAACATCCTGAAGAGGCAGCGAAAGCGTTGGAGAAACTCATTAAAACCCGTGAAATGCTATTTGATTTTTTTGATCATGTTATTACGGACTCCAAACCCGATGAAAACCTGATCGCTAAGTTTAATACAGTGCTTTCGGGTGCGATTAGTCATCTTTCAATCGATCAGAATTTAAATTGGTCAGTTCTTATATGGCCGGATGATTTGACTTCGCCACTGAACAGGATCCTTTTTTCTGCCTATGAAGTCCTCTGGGAAAAGCCCATTGAAAGGATCAAGAAATGCGATGCATGTGCCTGGCTGTTTCTCGATACAACAAAAAACGGAAAGAGGAGGTATTGCAGCCCCGAAACCTGTGGAAGCAATGAAAAGGCGAAGCGGTATTATTACAGGAAGAAAGCGGAAAGGAAATAGTTGTTTGTGTTTTGTATGTTTTTGAAAGGCATACTCATTCGTGAAATGACCCGGGACAAGATAAATTCCATATAGTCGATATTTTCATTCATCCAACAGGTAATTATTAATATTAGAATGCCATATTTACTTTTTTTTCAAAGGATATTAGACATTTGTGTTAAACATGAAGGTATGATAGAAATAGGGCCTTATATAATTGCTTTCAGATCATTTATTTCGAATACAAGGAAATTTCCGGGTTTGTTTTGAGAATAAATTGAGCATCTCATTCCCTCTCAATAGTTATCCCCGTCAATCAGCCTTCCCAATCCTCCTAAAATAGAGCCTTCTCCTTTGGACGAACCGCCTGCTTTTGGCGCATGCTGGATGATCCGATCTGCTAAACGAGAGAATGGTAAACTTTGCAAATACACTTTTCCTGTGCCCTGGATAGTGGCAAGAAATAGCCCTTCTCCACCAAAAAACATCGATTTCAGGTTTCCTGCTCGTTCAATACTGTATTCCAGTCCTTGCGAAAAAGCTACAATACAACCTGTGTCGATCAGCAAGGATTGATTGTTTAATTCCTTCTCGATAACAGTTCCGCCTGCATGCAAAAAGGCAAGTCCATCGCCCCTTAACCTTTGCAGGATGAATCCCTCTCCCCCAAAAAATCCGGCGCCTAATTTCTTGTTAAATGCAATGGAAACTTCTGTCCCTTTGGCAGCGCACAGAAAGGCATCTTTCTGACAAATGATTTCTCCATTAACCGAATTCAGGTCGATAGGGATAATGGTTCCGGGATATGGAGCTGCAAAGCTTACCTCTTTTTTTCCTTGTCCTACATTGGTAAAATGGGTCAGAAAGATCGATTCCCCGGTCAGCACCCTTTTTCCGACGTCCAGTAGTTTACCAAATATTCCGGAATCCGGCTTGGAGCCATCACCCATTTTAGCTTCGAATTGTATTCCACGATCCATCCAGTTCATGGTCCCGGCTTCAGCGATGACTGTTTCATGTGGATCTAATTCTATGGAGACAATCTGCATGTCATCTCCATGAATGGTATAGTCGATTTCGTGTGATCTCATAGTATTTTTTAATGAAAAAGTTAAACAAGAAAAATGAATTCAAAAGAACAAAATAAGTTTCATCAAAAACCTGATTTTAAGTTTTTGATTTATTGTAGGAATAACGAAGGTAAGGTAGTTTTGATTAGCTGCCTTGCGATTCATCTCCAAAACTGATCATCCAGTTGATGTCAAACTTGTCTGTGCACATACCAAAATAGCTTCCCCAGAATGTCTGGTTCATGGGCATGGTTACATTCCCTCCATCCGATAGTTTATTAAACAGTCGATCTGCTTCTTCCTTGCTTTCAGCAGTGATGGAAATGGAAATGTTGTTGCCAATGATGATTTTAGGAGCCCATTCTCCACCAGCATCACTTCCCATGAGAAGGGTTTCCTTGCCGATCGGCAGTGAAACATGCATGACCTTGTTTTGGTCTTCTTTTGAAAGCTCCACTCCCTCCTGTGGAGGCATGTCTTTGAACTTTCCCAAGTAGGTAAATTCGCCCCCAAAAATGGATTTGTAGAAATTAAAAGCTTCCTCGCAATTACCGGGGAAATTCAGGTATGGATTTATTGTAGCCATTGTTTATTTGATTAATGTTTTTGAATGTAATAAGAAAGAGAATCTTATTCACAGGAGTTTTGATGGTTGGCATGAAAAATCAACAGAAGGAAAATTGAATTTTTGTTCATTCATCAATAAGACAACCCCGGCGCTTTTTGAATGTATTGATCCATTTCAATCTGTTTTAGCATAAAGTGCGCGACATCTGCCCTGGAGACCTTCATTTTCAACGTCTTGTCATGTGAAGTGAAACCGTAGCGGTATTTTCTTGTCAGCGGACCATCGGTAAATGCCGCAGGTCGTACAACAGTCCAGTCCAGCTCACTTTGCATGATGTATTTTTCCTGCAATTGATGGTCTTTGTAGGCTTCTTTTAAGAACCATCCAAACATTATTTTCTTCCAGAAAAAATTAAGGTTGTCATAACTGTCTCCCGCACCAAGTGTTGACAAACTTATCAGCCGGTTAACCCCCTGTTCCTCCATGGCTTTGACGATGTTGAAGGTTCCATCAGCTCTAACATTGCCTTTTCGACCTGCACCGAGGACACAAAATATCGCATCCTGATCTTTGGACGCTTCGGCCACTGAGTCAAAATTTAAAACGTTGCCACGGAAAAAGTTAAGATTCGGGTAGTGGGAGTCTTCAAATCCCTTGTCGTTTCTTGTGAATGCTGTCACGGTGTGTTCCTGCTCCAGGGCCTGGGAAACAAGGTGTTGTCCCACAGATCCGGATGCGCCGAAGATTAGTAGTTTCATTTTTGATTGTTTGGGTTTGGTTCTCAAAAATATAAAAGGCTGAACTTCCAAACTGACTTTTTTGGTTGATCAGTTAGCCATGTAGCCGTTTGATGTATTTTACATTTTTACGGGAGAATGGTGGATCCCGTTTTGATGGAATTTCTTACTTGGGCAGTACTGCTGACTGTCCACTTAGCAATTTCCAGCCCTCTTTTCTTTTTAGCAATGTTCCGGACTCAATGATGGATACACTGGTTTTTGTTCCGGAAGTGTCAGTTGTGTTACTCTTCACGATTCCAGAGTAAGTAGCAATTTCATTGGATAAAGGAAAAATTTGCAATGTATCCCATTGTAATTCGACTCTCTGAAGTGCTTTTGCATTCTGTAAAAGTATAGTCCTGATGGAATCATATTTCAGGGTTGAATGATATCCGGGTGGGACCCAGAAAAAATTATTCGATGAATCGAGATAATCAAATTCAGCGGTAAGTCCCTTCTGACTTACATTCTGAAGATAATCCGTAAGCATGTTTCTTGCTTCATTTTCAATTTGCTCTTCGTCTAGCTCAATTGCTTGTTGGGTTGGTTTTTGACAACAAAGAAGAATAAATAGAAAAGATGAAATGAGAACAGTTGCCTTCATTATGAATGATTGGTTTATTCCAACAATGCAATTATTCGCAGTGGCCCGCCACTGCCTCCCTTGATCTTAATGGGTAAAGCGATAATTTCAAATCCATTTGCCGGTAATTGATCCATGTTAGCGACATTTTCAAAGGCCGGAATGTTTTCTTTTAACAAGATCACATGACTTTCAAAATTTTGCGATTGTCCGTAATCGATGCTTGGTGTATCAATCCCGATTGATTTGATGTTTCGGTTTTGAACTAACCAATTCGCAGCTTCAGGAGACAATCCGGGAAAGTGCAGGTCCTTCACAGCTTCCGGACCACGCTGAGTTGTTCCGAGGTATTTTTCCTTATTGGGATAGTACTGTGAAAATCCTGATTGTAATAAAACAATACTTCCTTTTGGTATTTTACCATTTTCTGTTTCCCAGCTCTGAAAGTCCTCTACACTTACCAGGTAATCCGGGTCGTTTAAAGCCTTATTCGACACATCAATTTTGATCGCATTCCCTACTAATTTCTCCAATGGAACCTCATCCACACTTTGAGCGCCTTCAGCAAAATGGATCGGAGCATCTATATGTGTGCCACCATGCTCGGCCATGCAGAAATTGTTGGCAGAATAATAATAGCCTTTATCGGTTATGCCTTTTGCTACTTCCTCCAGTTCAAACTCTTTGGCAGTCACCCAAAAAACCGTTTCATTAGAGAGGTCATATGTCAGATCAATAATGGTTTTTTCTGACAAAGACTTTTCAGACTTTGATAGGGTGTTTTCTGTCGAGTCACTTTTGTTTTGGCATGAGATTATTACGATCAGCAGAATAGCAGGAATGAGGTAGTTGTTCATGAATAAAGGGATTTAACTAGATGAAATCAATTCTCTATAACTTACAAAAAAGTGAGCTAATTTGCTTTTATTGAATGGTATTAAAATTGGATTGAACTCGTGTGTTTCTTAAAAGTGTGCCATTTATCTGCGAGCCTCTCCAATGCTCTACAAGTCTTTACATTTATCGAAACGCAAAAGAAAAAAGAGCAACTGCAATTAGAGTGACTCTACCAATTATTCCTGGATAACCTTAGTTGCTTTACCTTTTCATCCTTATCAGCTACGATCATTGCTTGGACAAATTCGAGCAATTTCTTTTCGTTCACTTTTATTTGACCGAGTGAGATGTTTAGCTCCTGAAAGCCCAAAGATTTTGAAAACTCTGCCGATTTTTGATACAATTTTCCTCTTGACCTGGAAGGTTCGTAATCTTCATCAATCACCAGACAAATAAACTTTTGGTGATGTATTTCAGCAAGATAGGCATCATGGATAATTTCCCAGTTAATGGTTTTCTTGTAAGCCGTTCGATCAAAGATTCCGGTTTCGTTAATGATGATCTGTGGTCTCCTGTCAAATAAATGAAACAGGCCAACTGGAAACCCCAATCCAAAGAAGCCAATACTTGCCCAGCTAACCCATTTCGGACTCGCATCTGAGTCCAGCAACCAAATACCTCCAAGAACGAAAGCTGAACAGATTAAGATCAACATTATCGCACGCCAGGGAGATTTGTATAATCTGATTTCCGTCATCAGATTATTTATTGAGGTCTAAATAATAAAGCTTGGCAGCCTCCTCAATCTCATCGTCTATATCTGTATCAAATTGAAAACTGAATGTTCTCCATTTATCGTCAGGTTTATAAAACTGAAAAGTAAATCGGACAGGTTGCCGATCGTATTTGGCCAAATAACTCAATAAGACATAGCTTCCTGTTAATCTCTTTTCCACGATCTTTTCAAATCCAAAGAATTGACCGACGAAGCTTTCATTAAGGGCTTCCAACTGAGTTTTCAGATTTGAAACGGCATCTGTTTTTCGGTTCATCCAGGGATTGTTGCTGTAGAGATTATCCAATGCTTCAGATGCTCCCTTGTCCTGATAGTCGATAAAAAATTGTTCAACAATTTCATCAGGATTATTTTGTGCTGTCCCAGGATTTGCAAAAAATAAAAGAGGTAAAAGAAAAAGTATTTGCAGGTTTAAGGAATTAGATATCATGTTAAAAATTTCTTTAAAAAATAATTTTTAAAGAAAGCGATTTTAACCTCTACCTAAAAGGCAATTTATACCTAAACATTACTTGAGCGGATCACAATCAGATACAAATCACAATATCCTGATATTTATATTCAGGATATTGTGATTTGATTATCACATTTGAAAATGAGTTCATGGTACAATGTCTGCACAAATACACCGGATCCTTAATTTCCAATCAGGAGAAAAAGTGCTGTTGTTTTTAGCATTGACCATCCAATGTGTGCCATCATAGGAAGGCTCCGAATAGGTTGCAACGCCGTCCAGAATGGCGCTGGTAGAGTCCAGGACAGACCAACCGGCGCTCAATACCTTTTTTCCATCCGGACAAAATGCTTGTAATTGTTTTGTTGGAGAATTGTCTAGCGGAGATTCCGCCACAACAACTTCGTATCCGGAAACCCCTGATGGGCAAGTTGTGCAATCAAATGGTTCCGGAGTGGGTCGACAGGCAAAAACTAAAATTGTGATGAACAGAATTGAATATTTCATACTCGTAAGGATTGGTTTTTTATTAAGTTATCGATAATACTTAACTATTTCAATCCAAAAACCTGCGACATAATTTATACTTCCACCTTTAATCGTTTCAGTATGTTTTCTATTTGGACAAAATGCCTTAGGTTGTGATAGATCACAAACCGGAAGGTGTCACCAAGTTTTAACCGGATTAGTTGTGTGATAGAGATCCCTGTTTTGACTTTATTCAAATTTACGTTTTGGGACATATCCAATAGTTCCAACATTCTCTTTTGTTGTTTAAAGAATCGGTCAATTACCGTTCTTTCCAGGTTTGAATCTCTGGGATCTTTATCCTTAAAAGTTTTCATTTTATTGGTGATCTTTCCATTTTTTGGAAGCATGGAATTGGCAAAATAATTTCCAAGGAAACCACTTTTGAACTCGTCGGCCGGACGATTATATCTTGTATTCAGGATGCTGCTTTCTATTTCTTTCAGATAAAAATCCCCGTACAGATTCAGGTGTTCCAGGCATTCCAAAATGCTCCATTTAGCATCATTTTCTTTCCAGTTCAGCTGATTTGTCTCTAAATATTTAATGGATTGGACTTTATCAACAAATGATTGGGTAAGCTCTTTTAAATCGCCGATCAATTTTTCCGTTGAAATTTTCATGTTTTTATTTCAAAGATGAGGGTGTCGGAGATGGATTTCATTGATTCAAATCAAGATTTTTTTAAACGGCTTAAAGTTTCAGGAGTCATGCGAAGATAAGAGGCAATGTATTTCAATGGGATTTCCTGAAAAAGTTTTGGACTCCTGGATAAAACACGGTTAAACCGTTCAGAGGGAGAGTAGGTGAGAATGTCAATTTCCCTTTCCATTTGCTGAAGCACGAATTCTTCCAGAAGTTTGAGATACATTTGCATCCGGCTGTTACTAGATGTCATAAAAGCCTGAAAATCCTTTTTGGGCCATATCCTGATGGTGCTTTCACGAATTGCTTGCAGGTACAATTCTGTAGGTTTGCCTGACAGAAATGAATCAAGTGCCGTAAAGATCGATCCGGTGTAACCAAATCGTATGGTGTGTTCCTCAAATTCCGAAAGATAAAAAGCCCGGAAAGCGCCGCTTTCAATGAAGTAAAGATGGTTTTCAATGCTTCCGGGTTGGATCAGAAATTCATTTCTAACAATTTTTTTTGAGGTAAGTTTTTGATATTCTCCTTCTCTTAGCTCCTCGATAAGTAACTGCATTAGACTCATATCAAAAAAGGATAAAGATCTTATACTGCATTAACCAGGAATTTGTCCTTTTCTTTGATGAATTTTTTTGGCGGAACACCTACATAATTTTTGTATTCCCGGATAAAATGAGATTGATCTGTAAATTCTAGTTGGTAGGCTAATTCCGTTAAGCATGTGTTCGGGTTCTGCATATATTGATGAATGGCGTTGAGCCTTGAGATCCGCATATAATCTTTGATGGTTAGTCCATATTGATTTTTAAACTCCCGCTGAAGCTGTCTCAGACTGATGGGTATTTGACCCGTTAATTCCTGGTAATTTGCAATTCCGTTTGACTGTCGGATCAATTTCATGGCGAGATGAGTATAGTCATATGTTTTGCTGTTCCTGGAAAAAAGTTTTAGTAAATAGTTTTCCACAAGCTGAACTTGCCTCTCTGCTACTTCCGTGTCTCGGATTCTGGCACAAAAGTCATTAAAATCCCTACCCAAAACGTCTATGCTTGCTTCATAGGTAGCAAGGAACTCCGAAGGTGGAACACCGAAAATATTGCGTATTCCATCAGGGTAAAATCGAATTCCAAAAGTTTTGACCTTTTTTGAAAATTTCACATCATAAGATTTGGGGTAAAGTCCCAGCAAGGTGAATGCTGGCGATTTATCCCAGTTATTGTCATTCTTGCTTAAGAAGCAATGTTCATCTGTTTGATGGATGATTAGCTCAATGCATCCGCTTGGGACAACTGATTGGGAGAAATTGGCATTTGCTCTTAAATTGAACTCAGCAATCCAATAGGCCTGAATGTAAGACTGAAGGCCGGACGAAGGTTTGAATTCTGAGATGGAAATATTCATGTGGTTTAATATACGATTAATAAATCATACTATTCTCACGGAAAATGTTCCCGTCCTTATTTTCAGGTTTATGAAAAACATGAACGGTTTCCATATCATTTTGGTTTGGCTTATTGGCATACTATCTTTTGGTTGATTTAATTATTGGGTGCCTGAAAAGACACCCACCAAGATAAAAGGTTAAAAGTCATGTTTGCCAAAAACACTTTGATTTAAACAAGCTGCGCCGTATCGACTACATTGCTATTGGTTGGTAGCCAATCATTCTCAAATGTGGCGATGATGTTATTGGCTCCACCGAATACACCAAGCACTTTTAATGTGATATTTCCCATATTTGCAATGTTATGCGGAACCATTTCCGGTACCAATGCCAGTTTTCCTGCCGACACCTTAGAAACTTCTTTTCCTATTGTCACTTTCGCATCTCCTGCAAGAATGATCAGTAATTCCTCTGCAGAATCGGTATGAGTGCCCAGGTGATCGCCAGGCTCAATTTCAAAGTAAACTGTTGCCAGCTTTTTAGTTCCATGTGCACTAAATAGTGGAAAGGTAGCATGGCAATGTTGTCGATTGTTTTCTACTCCTCTGAATTCGGTTAGTTCCAATTGATTTAAATTTGCTGTTGTCATGATAGTCGAATTTTTAGTTAATGATTAATTTTTTTAAATATCGCTCCTCCTTGGCTTGTGCCCTCACAAGCCAATATAAGCTCCACGATGGTTCTCACCTTAGGAGATTGGGAGGTTGCTGCCCTAAGGGATTTCTTTGCCATGGGGATACCCACCAAAGCGTGATGTTAATTTAAATATCCCCGGATCTTCACATTTCCCGTCTCAAAATCAACCGTTCCCAATCCCCAGACATGTTTGTGGTTCATCCATTTGTACCGGTCGTCATTCGTATGGAAATCCATTGCCAGCCGAAGGTTCCCACGGTCGTTGATCCCGGTTTCAGAAACGCTGATACTGGCTCCGTCATTGGTGGTGATGGCTGCCTGGAGGTTTAAGAACAACCGCCCGTCGGAACGAACGGTCAGATAATCCACACCTTTGATGATTCCGTTGACATGATCTCCAATGACCTTTCCTTCGAAATGAATATCAAAACGGATTCCCTCTGGAGGAATTCGTTCCAATCCTCCTGCAAAATTTTGCCAGCTAAATCCGTATTCTTTTACTTCTGTTAGCCGTACTTCTTCTTCAAACAGAAGTTGGTCTGTGTTTACCATTGTATCACTCATTTTTTTAGGTTTTTTTAATTAATGATGATACAAAGTTAGAGGGGGCCAAGACCGAAAAATTGTATTATAACGACATTGTTAGAGAGGTTATGTAAGGCGAAATTTGATTGATAGCATTAGTATCTTTTCATCTGATGCTAAAAGTCTTTTCCTATTAATGATTCATCCTTTATTAGTTTGGCTTGGTAGTCAAGAAGATTTTTTTTAGCCATAAAATGTGCATTCGATACCAAAACGTAGAAATCATTCGAGGCGTTGAAAAGTATATGAAGGTTTTCGTCATAATAATTCTCATTTCCGAAGTATTCCCAATCTTTCGAAAGGTATTTGGTAAAGTTTTCCTTTACAATATCCTTCATTTCGGCAAGGCAATTATTATCTTCCATTAGTTCTGTAATACCCAGTTTAAGCTCTTTCTCAATTATTCTAATCCTCAGAAAATTACTTTCTATTTCTTCAACTGGTGTAACAAAATTTAAAAACTGAGCAGCCTCATTTAATTTGAAATAAGGTTTTAACTTATTCTCATATTCACTATCTATCTTCATGAAGTCTGCATACAATTCATCTAATTTGGATACATCCCCCTCGGAATTTTCAGTACTTTTAAAATGTAGATAAATTTCTAAATCATTTTTTCTTATATCTTCATTTATTGCTGCAAGTTCAGCTTTTAGTTTCTCAATTAATTGGCTGCTTTCTTTTCTTTTATATCTCTTTCCATCATAATCATAAGAGTTTATCGGATACTCCTTATTTGAGATCTGCTTCAATAATTCAATGTCGCTTTTCAGTGCAATCGAAGTATAAACGAGATCTATCTTTTTATCGGAAAACAGGTCATTGCTATTTTTAAGGTTATAGTTGGAAGAAATTTTATCTAACTCGAAATGAGAGGGATTCTTATCGTCGTAATAACCATTATAAACTTTGTCAAACGTGTTGCTTTGGTAATTGTCCAAATATTTTTTTTCGAAATCTCCATTGGAAAGGTTTTTAATATCTCCTGTGAACTTTACCGTACTGAAGAACTGATTATTTAATTTTATTTGCAGTGAATCAATATTGTTAAAAGAATAAATACATGGTGAATCTTTTGACTCAGCATTTGGCTTAAATTTCTTATCAAGCCTTTTAATTCTTTCTTCAATACTTGGATGAGAAGCCCATTGATCCTTGATCACTAATTTTGATTTATTGAATTTATTTAATTCATCAATAGATACTATGGGAAGATCGTTTTTAAAATACATTTCATTTTCTTTTGCAAGAAAATTCATGACGAAAAATTGATTTTTATAAATGTTCTCACTTTTCAGGTTTTCATCAAACTTACTTTCATAGAATTTCATCACGGAATGGTAAGAATGCTCAGCTAAATTCAGCCTTAATAGTGAATCTCTTAATGCGGTTGGCCCGGTAATGCATGCAGCTACTTCATCAGCATGAAATTCCATTTCCCTTGACAAGCCCAGATAATTTATATTGACCACATTATACATCTTTTGTAAAATCCACTGGATACATTTAATAATCTCCACAGCAATGCGCACAAATATGAAGACATAACCACTTATAGAAGCCCATTTTTGGACGAGATTTCCAAAAGAGTCGTTTTCAAACAAAAGGTTGTAAATGACGTGGTTTACGTTGTATACATAAGAACCAACTTTCATTGTTCTTTGTGAAAAATGCCCAAATTCATGAGCAAGGATTGCCTTTAATTCAACAATGGATACAGTATTAATGAGCCCCATTCCGATTAGGAGGTTTTTTCTTACGGGAAAGATCATACTCCAGAAACTTGAGTTGTAAAATACAGCAGCGTTGACATCGTGGGACAGGTATACTTTTTTAGGAAATTTTGTTCCAACTTCCGACACTATTTCTTTAATAAGCTGGAATAGTTCCGGTTCGTCACTTTCTTTAATCTCAACAAGATCAGACCTATCTATTTTATGAGATTTGAAAATAAATTTGATAAGAAAAATTAATATTAGTAACCCTAAGCTCGCCAATCCAAAGCCAAATACAATTGTGAGTAAGCCCGGCCAAAATTCTATTAGTAATACACCTCCGATTACACAAAGAATTGTCAGAACAACAGCAAGTGCGGAAATAGCAAGGTATACTAAGAAAAAAAGAACAATAGAAAGAATGGCTTTCGTAGTCTGGTTTTTAAATTCTTTGGAAAGTTTAATGCGTGAAATATCCATTTGGAATAAGTTAAAAAGTTATCAAAAAGTGTTTTGTTATTCCATTCTACGATAGAGGTAGCCAATTCCATATTAAACTATTCTCCGAACATTATTCTTCTCTTAAGCTATTAATTTCCCTCTTTAGAAATTGGTATGATTGTTAGGAGATGAACCGGCTAATCGTAAAAAATAATTGAACAACTTATAAAAATCCAAACAAAATAACCAATTGGAATACTAAAGCAAACATAAATATCAAAAAATTAGTCGTGCTACCACTTTTAGCGGTAGCACGACTATGGACCCATTATAAATTAACTAATAATTTATCCCCAATTCTTTCTTCCGGGAGGAACAACAGGATTTGCTTTTTCGACTTCAGCCCAAACCCGTTTTCCGATTTTGTTCGCCTCCATGACAAGCGCTTCTTCGTCAAGAGTGAGAATTTTGTGGTCTTTCATGATAAACTCACCGTCAATGATGACCGACTCAATGTCAGACGCCATGCCGTTATGCAACCAGGCAGAAAGAATTCTACCGGAAGGTACCAGATGAGCCTGCAGGGTATTTAATACAATGATATCGGCTATTTTACCTTCTTCCAGCAAACCTAATTTATCTTCCTGCCGGGTAGCTTTTGCTCCATTGAATGCTGCATCGTACAAAATATCCTCCGGTTGTGGATACATCCCCGGATAGACATCATTTCGTTTGATGCGCTCCGTCAGCATGGCTACCTTCATGACAGCGAACATATCATTGTCGTTGTTATCCGTTCCCAGACAGATCGGGCAACCCGCAGCCCGCATGGCAGGGATTGGAGGACTAACCCCACGGTTGGAGGCCATGGCAGCCTGGTGGGACACCATTGTCTTCGTTTTTCCCATCAGCTCGATTTCCAATTCATTCACATACCTGGCGTGGCCAACAAACAAATTAGGTCCCAGAAAATCGTGTTTATAGAGGTATTCTGCTGGATAAGCATTGTGAAACTTGAGCATGTATTGAATTTCAGCGTGAGTCTGGTTTAGGTGGATGGTGTAACCAAGTCCATGCTTATCAGCAAATTCCCTAACATCTTTTAACATTTCGGGCGAACAAAGCTCTGTTAAACTAGCTGCAGGAAAGACCTGGATCTTTCCATTGTTTTTTCCGTGCCATGCGCTATAAAGATCAGCAATTCGCTGCATGCTTTCTTCCCTTTTTTCATCCGAGAAAACAGGTGCCTCACTGGCGGCATATTTTTCGGGCGACATCGGCCCAAGCCCGTTGGTAATGTCATTGGCACTCTCGGCAAAAACCCATCGCAATCCGGTTTTTGCCAGCTCAGAAGCTTCTTTGGCAATATTTCCTGTGTTTTCCACAACAGTGGTTGTACCTGTTCGGATGCTGTGTATGGAGGCAATCACGGACATCAATACCTGCTCATCATCTGATACAAAATCCCTTGGCGTCTTATCCAGAAAAGACCGGTTCGGAAAGCTGTAGTCTTCATTGAACCCCCTGGCTATGGATGCAGCGAGATGTGCATGGCAATTCGTTACACCTGGCAAAAGCGCTTTGTCAGTACCATCGATCACATCAGCATTTGGAAATTGTTTCAGTACAGCGTCATTTTCGCCGATAGAAGCAATTTTCCCATCTTTAATTGCTAAGGCGACATCCTTCAACGGCGCTTTGTCGGGATCTCCTGTTACAACTGTGGTGTGGGTGTAGACAATGGAATCTTTCGGCGCCCTTGATGAACCTACCACAACTTCAGGATTGAGGTTGGTGCTCTTTGCCGTAAGAACTCCGGGAAACATTAGACCTGTTCCAATGGCTAGACTCCCACGGGTTAAGACCTTACGGCGCGATATTTTTGTTGAACTTTCTTTTTTAGAATTATTTGAGTTATTCATAAGACAAAGGTTATTAGTTATCTATAGTAATGATAAAGGATTTGGTTTTATTCAATTTTAAAATTCAAGTGCTTGAAATGATCTTTTTCAAATCATTAAGCTGGATGTAAAAAGACTTAGGTAAAAGCATAAACAGTTATGCCATCACTAAATCCAGTTTGTTCTTCCAGGAGGAACGACAGGGTTTGCCTTCTCGGTAGCAGTCCAGGCCCGTTCGCCAATCTTGGCTGCCTCTTTAACGATGGCCTCTTCGTCCAGAGTCAGAATTTTATGATCTTTCATAATAAACTCTCCATCTACTATCACTGATTCTACATCTGATGGCATTCCATTATGGAGCCATGCCGAAAGAATTCGGCCTGAAGGAACCAGGTGGGCCTGCAAAGTATTCAAAACAATAATATCTGCTATTTTGCCTTCCTCTAATAAACCAAGTTTATCTTCCTGCCTGGTAGCTTTTGCTCCATTGAAAGCAGCATCGTAGAGGATGTCTTCCGGCTGCGGGTACATTCCAGGATAAACATCATTTCGTTTTATGCGTTCCGTGAGCATGGCCAACTTCATGACTGCGAACATGTCATTGTTATTGTTGTCGGTTCCTAAGCAAATAGGACAACCTGCAGCCCTTAAAGCTGGAATAGGTGGGCTGACGCCTCGATTAGAAGCCATAGCGGCCTGATGGGAGATCATGGTCTTTGTTTTTCCGAGCATTTCAATTTCCAACTCATTGACATACCGGGCATGTCCGACAAATAAATTCGGACCGAGAAAATCGTTGTTGTAGAGATATTCGGAAGGATAAACGTTATGATATTTCAGCATGTACTGGATCTCCGCATATGTCTGATTCAGGTGAATGGTATAGTTCAAATCATACTTTTCAGCGAATGATCGGATTTCCTTAAGCAATTCAGGTGAGGCATTTTCAGTGTGCCGTACGGCAGGAAAAACCTGGATCTTTCCGTTATTTTTTCCATGCCAGGCATTGTAAAGGTCCTGAATTCGTTGCATTCCTTCCTCTCTATCTTTTGCCGAGTACTCAGGGGTGCTGCTTTCAGCAAATTTTTCAGGAGACATGGCGCCACCACCAATTCGGTCATTTACACCCTCAGCAAATACCCATCTGAGTCCGGTCTTGGCTAATTCAGGAGCTTCAGGGGCAATGTTTCCGGTATATTCTACCACAGTGGTAGTTCCTGTCCGGATGCTGTGAATAGATGCTATAACCGACATGAGGGTTTTTTCTTCTTCGGAAAGAAAACTGCTAGGTCTCACCTCCAGACCTGATCGGTTTGGAAAGCTATAGTCTTCGTTGAACCCTTTGGCAATGGATGCTGACAGGTGGGCGTGACAATTGGTGACACCCGGTAAAAGTGCTTTGTTGGTTCCGTCGATCACCTCAGCATTTGGAAATTGTTTCAGCACCGAATCAGTTTCTCCTATTGCAGCTATTTTACCACCTTTTACGGCAAGCGCTACATCTTTCAAAGCTGCTTTGTTTGGGTCGCCGGTTACAACTGTTGTATGCGTGTAAACAATTACCTCATTTTTGGCTACCGGATTCTTGACAGATACCGATTGACCTAGCTTCGAAATTCCGGCAGTCACCTGTCCGGAAATCAGGAATCCGGTACCTAAAACGGCTCCGGCGCCTTTTAAAATCTTGCGTCGGGATAGCCTGGAAGAATTTTCAGAATCCTTGCTGTTGTGGTTTTTATCAGTATTGTTCATAAGCCAATCCCCCTTCCGCAGTTTATGTAATTGTCAAACAATTGTTTGGAGAAAGAGATAAACTCCGCAGAAATACTCTGCTTATTGGAGTTTTTTAAGCTATTTGATTGATAAACGGACGATTTTGGCCATCCAGACCTCCATCCCTTAGATGTTACGGACTTTTTCATTTTACAGGTTTATTAGTTGTTTTAATTAAAAATCTGCCAGAGAATAGTCGATAGGGAAGGATCCTAATAGCAGTGTTGAAAACCTGTTTGTGAGGCTAAAGCCCTATTATATTACGCAATTATATCTTAAAATCAAAAAATGAGGGAAAAGCGATTGAAAGTTGTCCAACCGCTTCAAGTGGTTGGACAACTATTTTTTCTTAGGAGAGACTAAATTAGGTCTGAAGACAATATTGAAAATCGATCAAACGTCGAAGATTTCGTCAAGATTTTCCATTGCTGCGGTAAATCCTTCTTTGAAGCCGAGTTCGATGTATTTTTCGAGGTCTTCTACAGTTTCATATCGGATGGCAATCGTCACCATTGTCGATGAGCCGGTTTGGTTAAACTCATTTGTCCAATAAGCGGTTGGGAATTCTTTGTTGATGTTTCCTTTCTCGTCGCAGAAGTTCTGTGCAGCATGAAAACTTTTTAGCGATGAGATAGATTTGAAGTCTGCCCGGCACCAATTCTCTTCGCCTTCCGGCCCGACCATGGCATAGAGCCAGTGTCCGCCGTCGGAGAAATCCATGGTTTTGGTTCGCGCTTTCCAGGGTTTGGGCGCCCACCACTGATCGAGAAGTTCGCTTTCCGTCCATGCTGCCCAAACTTTATCGACGGGCGCGGCAAATTCTCTCTGTACATTAATGGTTCTGTTTTCCTTGTCAACGGAAAAATTCATTGTGAGACTACTTTTCATTTTTATTTGATTTTTGGTTCATTAATAATTCATCTAATTGATTAAATCTATCCTCCCACATTTTTCGGAGAGGTTCGAGCCAGTCTGAAACATCCGTTAGCTTTTCGAGCTGTACGGAGCAATGGCGTTCCCGGCCTTCTTTTGTAATACTAAGAACGCCACATTCCTGTAATATTTTTACATGCAGGGAAACGGCTTGCCGGCTCATGTCAAACCTTTCAGCCAGTGCGTTGACGTTTTGCGATTTTCTCGCTACGTGATAAATAATCTCCCGTCGTGTGGGATCTGCAATGGCCTGAAAAACATCTCTTCTCGATTCCATGATTAAATACGCAAGTATATGCTTGCAAATATAAACGCAAGTATTTACTTGCGCAAATGTTTTTGGATTTTTTTAAAGAGGAGGGAGGATAAAGATTTTATTGATATGAAAGCAGATTAGCCTTTGTCGATCTTAAATATATAAAACGAGGAGCCAAATATTAAGAGTTATTCCATTTCGACTTAAGAATCAAAATCAAGTAAGTTATTGTAAATATTAAAAGAGGAATTTGAAAAGTTAAATAATTAAATTTCTCCATCGGTGTTTCGGACAATCGTCTAACTATGGGTATAATCATCAAAACAAAACTGAAAACTTTAATGATTCGCGATTTCGTATACTTTGTAAAATTTAGAATAATTCCAACAAGTCCGATAATTGCATAAATTTGATCAATATTTCCAAAATCAAAGCTTGTATAAATCAACCACATTAAAAGTGGAATGCCAACCATTTGTCCCATTAAAATGATAAGAGAGTAAGATATAAGAGAAATTATTTTCAATTTGGTTTCCATAAAATTTTCTGATGCAGATTATCAAAATGTATGTCACTGCGCCTTCAAATTAGATAAAAACTCCACCAAATCGCGAATCTCCCTTTTTGACAGGACATTCCCCATCGGGGGCATTCCAGAGGGCAAATTCCTTCTTTCCGAAATTCGGCTAACGGCTATTTCAATCGGCTCTGCGTCAGAAGTTTTTAATATTAATTCCGATCCGCTTTCTTCCATCAATATTCCCGAGACCTTAGTTCCATCCGAAAGGGTCAGCAATACATTGCCGTAGCCCGGCGCCAGTCTTTTTCCCGGCTCAATTAAAGACTCCAGGATCTGCTCACGGGAGAGCTCATTTCCTATTTGGGTCAGCGATGGGCCAACCGCATCGGGATCCTCATTCCACGAATGACATCGTATGCACTGGGCAGCAGAATTGCGAAAGAAAATATCCCTTCCCTGATCAGAATTTCCGCCGTACAAAACATCCATGTAGTCTGCAGTAGTGTTGCCTGTTTGTCTGTGAGGTTCTATCAGCGCAATAAGTTCTTGAGAGCCGGAGGCTTCGATTGCTTCTATTAAATCCAGTGAGATACCGGGGTTTAAATCCCCATCAATCCACTTTTGGGCAAGTTGTTCCAGCACACTTTTTGTGTTTTCGATGGGCATTTTTCCTAAAACATAAAGCAATTCCTGCAATTCATTTACCGACCCTTTTTCCAGTAATGGATTGACAATTTTTGGGAGATCTCCAGCATCGATGTCCAGCTCTTCGATCATTCCCAATGCGGCAATCCGCACCACTTCTGACTTGTCATTTAAACCAGATTGTACCATGGTTACCATTTGCGGGTAATTCAGTTGCTGCAAAGAAGTGAGATGGGCTGCGCGTACTTCAGCAACAGGATGTGTTTTAGCCGACTGAGCTTGAAAGTCAAAATAATCTTCAATGCCCAATGACGTCAATGCTTGTATGGCAGAAATGACGATTTCAGGTTCTTCTGATCGCATGTATTCTGCAAGTAGTGGTGTCAATTGTGCCTTGACTTTTGCGTCGTCCCTTGTTACTTCTCCACGATAGCGGCCATCTACACGGTCCAGAACAGATGGCTCTGCCCAACTTCCCAATACAGCCAAAGCTTCACTCCGTATTATCGGATCAATGTTCGCTCGGCTTGTAAAAGCAACGAGATCATCGATCTCTTTATCTCCACCTACTCTTGATGCTGCGTTGATTGCCCGCCTCAAAAGTGGTTCGTTAGTAAATCTGGGTTCTTTCAGGATGGAGGCAAGTGCAGGCAGTGCAGGTTCGATGGACCAATCGTCGTTGATGGCCCTGGCTGCTTCTGTTACGATGTATTCTTCCTCATCATCAAGGAATAATGCTACATTTTCGTTTTGCATTCTTCGTAAAACGAGGACAGCTGCAAGCCTTAATGATTTGTCCGGGTGATTTTCCAAAGCAATCAGAGGCTCGGCATCACCTATTCTGGAAAGTGCCAATACTGCTGAGTGCCTGAGGTAAAGATCTTCATCTGCATTTGCTTCAATTAACTTCAGCAGAGGTTGTACAGCTCCCTGATATTGAATCCTTCCCAATGCCTGGGCAGCAAAAAAACGAACCCGCGCGTTTTGGTGGGATAATAGTGGGGTCAATTGATCGCCTGCTTCTTTAAATTTGATTTCGCCTAAAACTTTTGCTGCCTGCGCAGCTATTTCAGCCTCGGCATCTTCGAGCAAGGGAAGGAGAGATTGTGCATCTCCATTGTGCAACCTGGCAAGTTGCCCGATTCCCCAGATACCGTGAACTCTTGCCAGTTGATGATCTTTTTGCTGAATAGCTTTTTTAAAGAATTCGCCGCTATTTTTTTCACGATCAGCCAATTCAAACTGGGCTTTTTGTCTGATACGCATATCCGGATAAAAAAGGAGCTCATAGAGTTGATCATTATTTTGATCGGAATAGTCGAGTTTCATTAGCCGTTCCGTCTCTTTTCGTTCGTTGGCCAGGTTGTTTGCGGATTCCGTTACATCCAATCGCCATACACGTCCGGTGTTTTTCGTATCCCAACCCATTTCCCAATCGGCTATGTATAAAGCGCCATCGGGCCCGAAACTTATACCGGTAGGCAAAATCCCGCTTACAACTTTTTCCTCTTCCGCCAGTTCGAAAGATGCGCCGGATGGTTTTAGGCTAAAAGACCAAACCGGAGAACGCGAAGGCTGACCCACGAACTCAACAAGGAAAAACTTGTTCTGCCATCGTTTTCCCAGAGCTGTGCCTGGGTTATAGGCCATGCCGGTCGGGCCGTTATGATAGTTTGTGATGGGAGGGAGGATGTAAGCAGCCTGTCCATCCCAGTGCGGGACATACAATTTTTCATCCATCCATACATTGTATTTATTGTTTTTAGGATCAGTGTATTTTCCATACTGCCAGTTGGCTCTCCAACCGGCATCATGACCTTCCACTATGTAAACCAATCGCTCACTTTCGCCAGCATGGTCACCATCATTGTCAGAGGTGATGATGTTGCCATATTCATCAAATACAAACTCGTGGGTGTTACGCAATCCTGCCGCAAACACCTCGAAATCACTACCGTCCGGATTTGAACGTACAATTACCCCCTGGTTTGGATAATAAAAATGCTGTCCGTCTTTTGTCTTGATATTGGCACCAATATCTCCGATTCCCCAATAGATCTTACCATCCGGACCCTCAATGGCGCCGGACATTCCATGACCACTAAACCCAATATGAACGGCGTATCCATGACTGATTGATTCTTTCGTGTCCAGTTTCCCATCCTTGTTTTGATCGGTAACCCTCCACATATCCGGCCCAATACCAACAAACATGTCATTTCTACGAACCAGTAAAGCGCCGGCAACATCTGCTATTTCACTGTCGAAATCTTCCAGGATTCGTGTAGACCTGGTAGCCACACCAACATTGCCTTCATCTTCCAACCTCCAAACTTCGTCTTTTTCCACAGCCAGATCCTTCCAGTCGTGAACTCCATCTTTGTTGAGGTCTTCCAGCCAGCTGTTTTCATCGCTTTTTTCCGGTGCAAACACTTCTTTTAGGAATTCCCGCCGGTCTTCTACTGAGGTCAATGAAATAGAAGAAATGGCCCAATCCCTGTGACCACGGATATCAAATTCAGAATGTTTTTGGCGGTTGGTCCTTGTGATATAGACTTTCCCAAAATCATCGACTTTTAATGCGATAGGGTCCGGAGCCATCGAATCGGCTGCCCAGAGTTTGATCTCTAAACCATCTGCCAATTCTAAGGGAATGCTTTCCCTTATTTCTTTTAACCGGGACTCAACCGTCTGCAAATCTTCTTGTATAACCTTTTCATTGTAATTGTCAACAGAAGTTTTTTTGCACCCCTGAAAGATCAGAAAGGCTGATACAATGAACAGGAGATTTATAGGAATATTTTTCAACATCATAAGATAAAGTCAATTATTAAGCTTACCGCTTTATGAAGCCTTCAAGGTAGTATTTTTTTGTAAATAATGAAGGGAGAATTTTTGGTGTTTCAGTACACACCGGCACGAGCTGGGACGTTCGCACCAGTGTAAATATAGACAATAGTTGTGGAAAAAATCTGAGGACCTTTTTCTACGGTAATTCGAGCGCGATACTGGTCAGCAATTCGTTTCTTCCAGGATGGTGTTTAAGCACGTACTGCATCCTGGATATCTGGTCATTGGTAAAGATGTTCATCACCGCATCATTCGAATAATTCATGTAGTTCCCAATCATGATGGGTTTACCGGCACATCCCATAAAAGCCTCACTTCCCGAAACTACGACATCAACGGCCGGAGTATCTTCACAGTAATCGTTGAATTCACAATCCTTGCCACCCCAGGTATGAAGCAAACCAAGAAAGTGTCCCATTTCATGCGTCAATGTTCGGCCGTACCTCGCATGGCACTCAATGTCTGACTCTCCAAAATGGATCCAGTTGATCAAGATGCCATCAGCATCACCCGGACCGGGCAATGATAGACGATCGGAACCGGGAAGATCAGTATCAGGCCCTGTAGAAACTCCCAGAGCAAGGCATTCGGTTTCCAGGGGGAGTGGAGACGTCCAGATATTGATGTATTTTGTCGGGTCCCAATAGGCATATTGAGCGTAATGATTTTGGTTGTAGCCTAAACCTGGAACATTCAGGCCGGTAGTATCTACTCTGTTTATCCCATTTATGGGATCGCCATTGGGATCCTGCCGGGCAAGCACAAATTCTATTTCGGAGTCGCCGCCATCGGGGTGATTGTTATAACCCCGTGTACCTTCCTTTCTTCGGAAATCTTCATTGAGGATCTCAATCTGTCGTAATATTCTTTCTTCGGACAGATTAGGGCCTTCACCGATCTCGTCTCCTGCATGGATGACATGGACCACAACAGGAAGATAAGCGACGTCTGTTCCCGGCTCAGGTATTTCCGGAATGAACTCGTCATCCTGTTCAGAACAAGAAATGAAAATAGCGGACAATATAATAAGGGAGAAATACAGGTTTCTGGTTTGCATGTTGGTTGAGTTAGGGTGATAATAATGGTTGATACCGGGTGTCATTTGTTACTAAAAATTGGTGTACGATAAAGAGGGTGAGGGAGTTACGTATGTATCGCTAACAAAGTCTAATCACTCACACTGGCGCGAACGTTCGCGCCAGTGTCGTACGAATGTGATCCAATAAAATATTTTCATTTAGTAGATTTTCAAGGCTCAATCTCCTGCCTTCTCAACAAGATCTTCGCATAATCCTTTCCCAGTTCATCGTCGTAATCCTGGTAAGATCGCTGAGCCCATTTGAGCGCTTCTTCCGTATCGCCTAATACTTCATAGGCAACGGCAATATTCAGGCATGCCCGACCGGATGTTTTGTAATTGCTGTTATCGACAAGGCCTTCCCAAATCCCGATGGCTTCTTTCCAGTTGGCCACTTCCGACCTTCTGAACCCTGCTTCAAATTTCCTTTTGTCAGGCCCTTTTGTCTTTTTATAAAGGTCCCTTCTGACGGTGTAGTAGGTTGGCAAAAAGCGATTGATGTATTCCTGTCCGGCAAAATAAGCGGTTTCTGATAAGGCAGTTGAGGGGAAAATACCATCGATCGTATTAAATGTCATGAAGCTGGTATGCTGGTAGTGATCAACAATCGACCGGGTGAGCGGATCATACATTCTCCAGTAACTTTGTACGTTCATCCTGGCTTGGCTGGGGATAACAGGGCCCCTGGGTATGTCACCGGAAAGGATTGCACCGACATGATTGGCAGCCGTAGCAACAACCAGATCCGAATTGGAGTCGAAGCTTTCCAAAACTAACAGTACATCTGCCTGGTTGACCTCACAGATCTCTTCCACAAGATCCCAGCTCAGCATTTCAGGCGTTTCGCGGGTTCCGGTTCCTGCATAGCGTGAAGGATTTGGAATGATGAATTGAACATCCCCAAGAGACTGGCCTGCGTCAATTACTCCTTTCAGGCTTTGATCCGAAGCAAGGCGATCGGAGCCTGCTACTTCACCAGTTAAGATGGCATCCACGACTTTCCCCTTTTTATCTTCTTCGGTTGTCAATGACCGGTTGATGATGGCAACAGTGTGTGCATCTTCAGGAAAATAGGCCATTGGTGGCTGAGGATAATTCAGGTTCACATATCCATGCTTACTGCAACTCGCAAGTAGGGTCACAGCGGTTATGAGCAAAATAAAAAATCGTTGTTTCATGATTGAAAAAGTTGTTTAAACGTTGATTGGTACATTTTTTATGCCAATGAAACTCTAAATTATATGCTATTGATCGCACAAGACGTTTACTTTTATGCCTAAAGTCTTGTGTGTATGTAAATGGGATAAAATGAATTTTGAATTTGTCCCTTGAATTTTTACCCAGGCGTTGATGTATAGTGTAGTGATTGTTTTTACAATAATTAACTTTTCAATGGAAAGGTCCGTATCAGAAAATGGCGAATTACAGATAATTTGAATTATATAACGCACTCTCATTGAGAATACCCCAGCTTTTCAGCTTTCTTAAGAAGTTTCTCGCTTTCCCTGGTATTCCCCTCTTTTAAGAATGAATTGGCAAGGAAATAATATCCCTCACCGGAATTTTTCATTCGTTTAACATATTTCTCCAGGTCGGTTATTGCTTTTTGATATTCTCCTGTTTGGTAATAGTACTTCCCTCTATTCAATAGATTGTTGTAATCATAGGATTTATATTTCACCAGTCTGTTATGAGCCGCAAGGCAAAGATCGGGTCGCGATAGCTTTTTGCCCATTTCCAATAGTTGTTTATGAAAGTCTTCATTGTATTTTGAATAGTATGAAGCGCTATCCAAATGCGTGGTTGCTGTAGCTGTATCGCCTTTTTTCATTAAACATTGATGAAGCAAATAATGTGCTTCCCCATCATGGGGTTTTTTCTGAAGAATGTGTTTTAAGTTTTTGATGGCTTCATCATTTTCTTTCAAATGAATGCAAGTAACCGCACGGTTAAAATAAAGGTCGAAATCTGTCTGATCAATGGCTATCCCATATGAAAAATCTTTATAGGCATTTCTAAAATGGCCATTTTGAAGTAGAATAGCACCCCGGTTTTTATAACCTTCTTTTAATCTTGGTTTAATATCAATTACCCTGGAAAAATCGACGTAAGCATTTTGTATGTCTCCTTTTTCAAGAAGTAATTCAGCTCTGTATGAATAAGCTGCCCAATTTGTAGAATCTAATTCAATGGATTTGGAAAAAGCTTTAATTGATTGTTCAGTCCTTCCATAAGATGATTTATGAGATGCACCAATAAACATGTATGAAACAGCATTTTTTGCGATCTGGTTGGCACTGTCAAATTGCTGCAAAGCATTTTTCTTGTTATCAGTAAGCAACTCGCATATTCCACGATCGAGATGTTTTCGGATATTTCGATCGATATCCTTATGATCAAAGTAATAATTCAATGAACGCAGGTATACTTCTTCTTTTTTAAATTTTGAACTGAATTTAAATTCTCCGGAACGGGAATTGTCCACTTCCAGATTGTAGGCTTTATGAAACATTTTAACCGCTTCGGAGTATCTCTCAAGTTCCATTTCTAAAAATGCCTTGATGAAGTAATAATGATAATTCGAGGGATTGAGTTGTATTAATGTATTGACATCTTCCTCAAATTGATCTATATCTTCATCAACAAGTAATGCCAGAATTGCTCTGATAATGATCCCTTGTTGCCATTCCGGATTTACATTCAGTGCTTTTTCAATTGTTTTTTTGGCGCGGTTGGCATGACCAAAGTAAAGGTCAAGACTGATAAACGGGATATAAGCCTCTAAAAATGTGGAATCTTCCTCAATGCACTTCCTGAATTTTTTTATTGCCAGATAAGCATTTCCCTGCTCCAGCGCCAGCAGTCCCATACCGTGCTCTCCAAAAGCCGAGTATTTAGGGATGCCTATTCAGGGCAAACGCATTTAAAGATTTAAAACTTTTTCTCTAAAGGCAGGGTCAAAACCAGCTTTAAAGCGTCTTTGTCGTTTGGATTTCTTTTTATACGGCGACCTTTCAATTAATCCCAGTGCTATTT